>ERZ842401.166-NODE-166-length-87669-cov-6.847810_pt1 | contig 87669 bp, 62 predicted proteins | sample MGYA00521270_ERZ842401 | MGnify/ENA primary metagenome ERZ842401 (study PRJEB31892, sample SAMEA3878208) | bioreactor metagenome | biome: Moose rumen | place: Sweden | collected 2011-10 | study: EMG produced TPA metagenomics assembly of the PRJEB12797 data set... | reverse complement strand
ATTTTTTTTGAGAAAACGCCTTTTTCAAGAAAACGGCTTGTTAATCAGCGTTTCCTTAGTTCTTTCCAAGAATTTCCAGAACTCCGTTACGGTCTACCATTTCCACCATTAGCTTTACATCTGCATATTTTTTTGCAAATTCGCTTCCTATGGTAAAGTTCTCCATCTGATTAAGGATTTCTTGAGCATTAGAAAAATCCGCCATGTCAACAAAATCACGGATTCCGGTCATGGCTTCCTCAAATTCTTCCGCAGTAATTACAGGCTTTTCTTTCTGTTCCTTTTCCTGCATTCCGCCTGAGTTTTTAAGTACAAAGTAGGGTTCCAGCTTGTCCTTGTAGCTTCTGTATTCCGCCAACAGAGAGGGAGTCTTTGCGTCAATTTCTGCTAGGTTGCCGTCGTCTCCGCACTGCTCAAGATATTCTGCGGCCTTTGAAAGAGAAAGTGCTCCTATAAGGCGTGAAGAAGACTTTAGGGCATGAACCAAAACCGTGTAATCTCTAATCTTTTTTTCGCGCCAAAGGTTTTCTATACTGAATGACTTTGACGGAATTGCGTCGTAAAAATCCTTAAGGGCGGAACGAAGAACTTCTGCCGTGTTACAGTTGGTAAGGGCCACCGCAGCATCAATTCCTTCTATACTTGCAAACTCAGAAACTTCAGAACGGTTTACGGGAGTTTCATAAAGTTCAGGCGCAAGTTTTTCTTCATGCACTATGGAAAGTTTTTCTGAAGGCAGATACTTCATAAGCATCTTTTCCAGTTCGCGGCTGTTAATGGGTTTGGAAAGATAGTCTGTAAATCCTTCGCTTAAATACATTTCCCTAGCACCGTTGATTGCATTTGCAGTAAGGGCAACAGTTGGAACATGGGCGTTATGGTTGTCGTCCATTTCCTTAAGGGCATGCAGTGCTTCTATTCCGTCCATGTCGGGCATGCGGTGGTCTATAAAAAGCATGTCGTAGTCCTTTTCCTTTACTTTATCCAGCATTTCGGGACCGCTTTCCACAGTGTCTATTTTTATTCCAGTATTTTTTAAAAGTCCGCAGAAGACAGTAAGGTTAAGCTTTGTGTCGTCCACAACAATGACTTTTGCAGTAGGAGCGCGGAAGAGTTCCTGATAGTCTTCCTTCTTTTCAAGAGACTCTTCGTAACGGACGGTAAAGTTTCCCAAGGGGCCCCACGAAATAACCCTCTGCCGAATTGAAAAAGAAAAGTCCGACCCCTTTCCGTATTCACTTCTTACCTCAAGGCCGCTGTTCATCTGCTGCAGTAGACCGCGGATAATACTCATACCAAGACCAGTGCCTTCGATTGTCCTGTTGCGCACTTCGTCTACACGCTCAAAGGGCTTGAACATCTTTTGCAGTTCGTCTGCCTTAATTCCTATGCCGGTGTCAACTACATGAACCGTAAGCATTATGTGCTGGCTGCTTACTTTTTCGTAGCCCACTCGGAAAGTTACAGAACCCTGTCTGGTATATTTTACAGCATTTGTAAGTATGTTCAAAATAACCTGCTTTATGCGCATCTCGTCGCCAAACAGGAGGTGGGGAGTGTTTTCGTCTATGTCAACATTGAATTCAAGATTCTTTTCCATTGCACGGATTGAAATCATGTTTACCAAATCGTTGAGTATTGACGACAGTTCGTACTCCACGGGAATAATTTCCATCTTACCAGCTTCGATTTTTGAAAAGTCTAGAATATCGTTTACAAGGTTAAGAAGAATCTTTCCAGAATTCTTTATATCATTTGCATAGCCGATTATGTTGGGGTCGTGGCATTCCCTAAGAATCATTTCGTCAAAACCAAGGACGCTATTTATAGGCGTTCTGATTTCGTGGCTCATGTTGGAAAGGAAGGTAGACTTTGCCTCATTGGAAGCCTGGGCCACACGCAAGTCTTCTGAAAGTTTCTGATCGTGTTCTAGGGCCTCTATAAAGATGTTTATTTCTGAAATAGAGCGGTCTATTGAATGGAACAAATCTGCAAGTTCGTCATGAGAATTAACCTTAAGCTGATGCAAGAGGCGAACATATTCCTTTCGTCTCTTGTCTGTGGTGCGTTCAAATCCTCGCATAAACTGGGACATTCTTACTATGGGCGAAATGATTTTATAGGCAAAGAATTTTTTTATGGCGACCATTATAGGAACGGAAGCGATAAGCATAAGGAGGAAGAAGCGAACGCAGAAAGACACGGCATGATAGGGCATGAAGAGCCGACCATGTTCTTCGGAATAGTAAATAACTTTTTCCATCCCACTAGTCTGGAGAAGTATAGCAGAAAAGGCACCTGCACAAATGCATGCGAGCACAGTCTTTCCAAATGTCGCCACAAGGATTTTTGACTCCATGTGTGTGTGTTTCTTCCCGTCTGCATGAACCAGATTTTCATATGATTCAAACTTCTTGCTGTAGGGAAAACTACCCCTAAAAAAGAGTTTCAGTTTTTCAGGGGCAAACTTCATGTAAATAAATGTCAGCGTACAAGAAAGAACGGCAGTGGGAGCCATCCGTCCGCATTCATACATAAAGGTGTAGAAACTAAAGGAGCTTAATCCATTGCCCACCACAAGTTCGTGAACCAAAGCCCTCAGCCCGCCCAATGTAAATGAGTAAAGGCATGCGGCACAAACCGAAAGTATGATGGACTTGAACCAACCGTTAATTGAGGCAAACCATGCGCAGGTAACGGCAAGAACAAAAACGCATGAAGTATAGTCAAAGTTTTTTATATAAAAGCATTTGACAAGCATAAGTGTGTAGCAGGCAAGGGCGGCAGGCTCGAACCCGACAATGGCAGAAAGCAAAAGAAGGGGCAAAAGGCTAAGGTAGGCGCTATAAAGGGTAGTGTCATAGGGACCAACATCAAAGGAGCCTTTTAACGCCGCTGGAACTACAGCACCCACACAAACAAATGCAACAAGTAGAGAAAATACAGTTGTCTTCCAAGTTTTGGTCTGCTCAAAATCAAAACAGGTTTCTTCCAGGCTCATGCAACCATTATACCCTCCACTTTGACATAAGTCAAATAGTTACTGTATACTAAAAATTAGGAGGCAAACATGAAAAAGACTCTTGGCATACTGACGGCAGCAGCTTTGGCAGGCGCGGCTCTTCTTTCTTCATGCGCAACAACAGATTCGGCACAAAAAAATTCGGAGGAGGACTCCATGGTCCAAATGGCAAACCCTTTCGGAGACTATGCAAAAATAGAGGCTGCAGAAAAGGCAGCAGGATTTTCACTTCTTGCACCTGAAGAGATAAGTAGCATTTACCCTGCTCAAGTGTACAGGGCAATTTCGGGCAAGATGATTGAAGTAATCTACCCCAACATTTCTGACTCAAGCGACGAAATAAGAATACGCAAGGCAAAGGATTCTGGAGACATTAGCGGCGACTACAACAGCTATGACGAATCCATGACCCTAATCATAAACGGACTTCAGGTTGAATCTAGGGGAAAAGCAGGAAAGACAAATGTTGCGGTTTGGCACGATGGAGCATATTCCTACGCCATTACCAGCGACAGGGGACTTTCTTTGGGACTTTTGCGTGAAATTGTTGAGCAGGTTCAATAAAAGATAGCAATTTTTGCAAAACTCGTCATATACATAAGTGATATGACAGAAGAAATTATTCTTACACAGACAAAACCTTCTTTGCTTACGGCAGAGAAAAAAAAGCCGGACATCCGGGAGCTTACGCTGGCAAACGGAATTCGCTTTCCTTCTGACAGAGAACTCCTCATGCTAATTCTGGGCAGCGGAACAAGGGGAGTACCTGTTTCGGAACTTGCGCAAAACGCCCTTGCGGTAATAGAATGCAGCGACGGAAGAGACCTCGTTCAAAACCTTACCCAAGTGGAAGGTCTTGGCATAAACCGCTCCCTTTCCATAGCGGCCGCCCTTGAATTTGGGCGAAGGCACTACCTTTACAAGCAGGCCACGATCAACTCCACATCGGAAGTAATTCCCTATGTAAAACACTATGCCCTGCACAAAAAAGAACACTTCGTCTGCGTAACACTTTCTGGCGCAAGAGAAATTCTTGACATTCGCGTCATTTCCATAGGCACAACTTCAAAGACTTTGGTGCATCCCCGAGAAGTTTTTGCAGAAGCAGTTCAGCAGCACGCCTCGGCAATAATATGCTGCCACAACCATCCCGGCGGAAACTGTTACCCCAGCAATGCAGACAGGGAAACCACAAGACGGCTAAGAGTGGCCTCTGACTATTTAGGAATCGCCTTTCTTGACCACATAATTCTAACCACAACAGAATACTTCAGCTTTAGAGAACACAGTCTGCTAGAAGACGAGGAAGAAGCAGAACATCAGTAACGCAGAAAAAAAGTCTAGCATAACAGTGCGTTATCCTGTATACTTTGCAATATGGAAAGAACGTTGAACATACCGGCTCTGGTGCAGTTTATCATTTATGCGATAGACTATGCCTTCATTTTCTTCATTCTGTTTTTTGAACGAAAGGAATCCACCAGACGCTTTGCATGGATTTTAGTCCTTGCTTTTCTGCCAGGCGTTGGAATAATCCTCTACCTTCTATTAAGCGGAAACTTCTTTGCCGGTAACAGGAGCATGCGAGAAATAAACAGGTATGTTCACGAAAAGGCAAAGCCCTTATTTGACGAACAAAGAAAACTTCTTTCCTCCCCAGACGAACGGATTACCAAGCACATAAAGGAAGACTACCTTCCCTTGATTAACATGAACCTTGAAAAAGGCAACTGTCCCCTTCTTACCGCAAACGAACCCCATCTCTTTTTAGGGGGAGACACTTTTTTTGAAGACCTGTGCACCCAGTTGGAAAGCGCATCAGAATCAATCCACATGGAATACTTTATTTTCCACAAGGACGCAATTGGAAAGAGGATTATGGAAATTCTTTGTCGCAAGGCAAAGGAAGGTGTTTCTGTAAAACTCATTTACGATGATCTAGGTTCCATTCTTACGCCCACAAGATTTTTCAGAAGGCTTAACAACGCAGGCGGAAGCGCAAGACCATTCTATCAGATTCGCATTGGACTTCCTCTTACGCTGAACCACAGGAACCACAAGAAACTTACCGTCATAGATTCCCGCATAGCCTATCTTGGTGGAATAAACATAGGCGATGAATATGCAAACCGTTCAAAGCACAGAAAACTAAACTGGCGTGACACTGTTGTAAAACTGTCGGGAGACATAGTTCTTGATCTGCAAAGCCGCTTTTTAATTGACTGGCATTCTTTGGACGCATGGCACAAGAGGACAAAGACAGAAGAAAAAATTCAGCAATATTTTCCTCAGGAACTGGTTACAGAAATTTACCGTCAGCACGACGAAAGCGAAACAATAAGAAAAATCGCTCCGGAACTTTTTGCCCACGGTTCAATTTTTACTCAGCTTTTAAACGCAGGTCCCGATGACGAAAACAAGGGCAAAATAGAAGACGCTTTTATCCGCATGATTATGGGAGCAAAAAAAACAGTCTGCATAGAAACGCCCTACTTTACTCCAGACGAACAGTTTTATACCGCGTTAAAAATTGCATCTCACACAGGGGTCGAAGTTCATGTCATTATACCAAGAGACTGGGACAAATTTTTCATGAAGGCTGCCTCCTCAGAATTTGCAAGACAGGCCCTTAGGGAAGGAATTCACATTCATCTTTATCCAGGATTTATTCATTCAAAACTGATTGTTACCGACAGCGAGTTAAGTTCAATCGGAACCACGAACATAGACAACAGAAGCTTTACCCTGCACTTTGAACAGAATGTTATTTTTTACGACAGAAAATTTTCCGAAAAGTGCCAGTCAGTTTTTGACACAGACCTTGCAGTCAGCGAAGAAATAGGCGTTGACTATTATGATAAAAAACCAATTTTAGCCAGAGCCTTCTGGTCTTTCTGCAAGCTATTTTCACCATTCTTATGAGGTAGATATGAAAAAATTCTTACCCTTGGCGGCCGCATGTGCCCTTGCATGCATTGCATTTACAGGATGCGGCAAAAAAGAAGAGACTACAGCAGCAACAAGTAGTCAGCAGACAGGAGGAGAGGTTTTACAAGTACAGGAAGCAGCACCAAAGTACACTGTAACTATAGATTCCGTTCTCCTTGACGGTTCCTATTGGACTTTGAACGAAGAAGGCCAAATGGATTGGGTTCAGTATTCAGTTCCCGGAGTTTCAGTTCAGGCATTTGCAAGCGCAAGCCCAGATACAAACCCTGACTACGAAATGCTAAAGGATGTCGTGCGTACCACAGACGGTGCAAAGCGCAACTTCTATCATGTATACATTCCAGAAATGAGGGAAGACTATTGGGTTCAGGAATACTCCATTGCGCTTAACGCCCACCCCGCAACAATCTACTGCGAAGAAGACGGAAAGTGCGCCTCTCTGTACAAGGTCCCCGACCTTGCCGCAACCGGATACCGCAATCTGGACGATTTTACAATAGTTGCGTGCTTCAACGAAGAGCCAGACCTTGCCACCTACGACTATGCGGACAAGTTTACCCACATTCAGTTCTACGACAAAAAAGACGGAACCATAACAGGCTATGTACGCAATTCCTATGTTGACCAAAGGCCAGAACTTCTTGCCTATTCACAGATGGATAAAAAGTGCAACGACAAGGATCAGGTTAAGAATTACGATGTGGCCGTCCTTGAAGAACTTTATGACTCTCGCGGCAACCTTGCCAATTATATGTGGAGATAATTATGATGAACAGAAAAATTCTTTTAACCATATTCTTGTGTCTGATTACAGCATGCGTAGCATTTGCAGACTCAAAGCAGAAAGGAATTGCATTGCAAAAAGACTGCTCTCTGTGGACAAAAAAATCCGAAGGAATGATGGAATATGCCCTTACCATTGAACCAGGAACAGAAATAGAAGTTTACATGGAAAACGGAAAACCCGTTAGTGAAAAGGCAACATGGACAACTTCAAAAGACAAGTCTAATCTGCTCTTTGTAAAATGTGCCTACAAAGACACGGACTACTACATCATTCAGAACCGCTTTGCATATGGCGAATCAATCAGCACGGGAGTAGTTTATGCCGACTGTGCCGCATACAACTCTCCAAACCTTGCAGATGTCCGCGCAAAAAAAGTTTCTGCCATGACCCTTATTGTCATAGACAAAACATTTAAGGAAATTCCTGCATTGCTGCTGTATGGTGACCAAGACTATTACTTCTACCGCGTCTACTGGTTTGACGAAAACGCATACTCGGTACGAAGGGGATTCATGCTTAGTTCCAAATTCAGTACGACCAGAGACGATGTTACCGCTGCCCGCATTGCTAAGGCAGCCCTTGCAGAATCTGACGAGGCAAAGCGCAGCGAACTGCTCTTAAATATTGGCGAACTTGAAATCAGCTACACCATGTTGCTGGCCGTTGATGCCATGTTTGAAGAAAAGCCAGAAGTAGACGATCTGTCTTCCTATGGTGAATACTGGCACGGCAACAAAAAGTTTACAATCGTAAGCGATGACGGTTCTGCAATCAATGTCCGTGACAAGCCCGGAATCAATGCAGGAGGGAATGTCATTGCCCAGCTTCATCACGGAGATGTAGTTATAAGCGAAGGCGGAAATATGGCCCTTGAATTCATTGACGGAATGGGAGCCCACTGGATGCACATTACTTCTCCTGTTGACGGCTGGATTTTTGGTGCTTATGCATCAGAAATTGTTGGACCTAGCAACTGACATCATTAAAGATAACTTATGAGGTAGATATGAAAAAATTCTTACCCTTGGCGGCCGCATGTGCCCTTGCATGCATTGCACTTGCAGGATGCGGCAAAAAAGAAGAGACTACAACAGCAACAAGTAGTCAGCAGACTGAAGCTGTAAAAAAAGAAACAGTTTTGACAAACGCCGTAATTCTTGACGGCTCCTACTGGAACCTAAATGCAGAAGGCAAAATGGACTGGGCACTCTATGCAGTTCCCGGAACAACAGTCCAGGTGTACGGAACAAAAGCAGACGATGGCTCCACAGAATTTGAGTTTGCAAAAGATGTTGTAAGAACTAGTGACGGAGGAAAGCGTAACTTTTACCGCGTCTTCCATCCTGATGCAGAAGAATCATGGTGGGTTCAGGAATATGCCCTTGCCATAAACGCCAGCGCACAAACGGTAATTGAGGATGATGTTTCTGTTTACCGCACGCCCGATCTTGCAGCAACAAGCACACGCCATCTTTCGGAAGGAACCATTGTTGCAGTCTTTAACGAGTCACCTGACACTGCAAACTACGAGTATGCAAACCTTTTTGCCCACATTCAGCTTTACGACCAGACCGACGGAACTGTAACTGGCTATGTAAAGGCTAACAAACTTTCAGCCAGTAGCAACAGGGTTCTTTGCTCTCAGCTAAAGGCAAAAATCATACAGCTTAGGGAACAAAATGCAGACGAGGCCGTAATAGCAGAACTGGAAAAATCACTTGAAGAGCAGGACTCACAATGGAGGGACAAATAATGAAGACAAAAAAATTAATTCTTACGATTGCACTTTGTCTTGCAGCAGGATTTTCATGTTACGCTGCCAACTCAACGGCACCGGCTGTTGTACTTCAGGACGACTGTTCCCTCTGGGTAAAAAAATCCGAGGGCATGATGGAATACAAAAGTTCTGTACCAGCAGGAACAGAAATTTCAGTCTACACAAACGATAAGGAACTTGTTTCTGAAAAAGCCACATGGACTACTTCAAAAGACAAGACAATGCTTACCTTTGTAAAATGCATTTACAACGGGAACGACTTCTACATCATAAGCGGACGCTTTGCCGCAAATGCTCGAAAAGGCGTAACACTTACTTCCTGTGCAGTATACAACACTCCCTCATTGGCAGACCCTCGCACAAAGGCTTTAAACGCCCTTACATTTATTGCGGTAATAAAACCCGTAGCCACAATCACGGCAGGATTTTTGCAGATAGCCTACTTTGACGAAAACCTGTACTCAGCACGCACATGCTATGTAAGGCGTGACAATGTAACGACAGAAAAGGACGACCTTACCGCCGCACGAATTCTAAAGGCAGCAGAATCAAGCAAAGACGAAGCAACACAGGCAGAGCTTTTGGAAAACATAAAGGAACTGAATGTTTCTGACGCCATGCTTTCAAACCTTACATCTAACATTCCTGATGAATACGCCCAAGTTTATGATCTGGCTTCTGAAGGAACACGGGATGTAAACACTCCAGCCCCGTTCTACTACACCGAAAATGACGGCTCATATCTCAACATAAGGGAAAAGGCCAGTACAAAGAGCAAGATTGTCGGTCAGCTTGGCTACAGGATGCTGTTTAACGCAATCGAAATGACAGTTAACACCGAAACAATAGACGGTAAAACCGCACCCTGGTATTATGTAAGCGATGTAACCTCTGTTGACGGTTCTACAGTTTCAGGCTGGGTCTTCGGCGGATATCTGGAAAAAGACTATTCCGTTCTTGACGACATTTAATTCAGTCCTGAACAAACAAAAAACGCCCTGTTTCTTTCCGTAAGCGGTTAGAAGCAGGGCTTTTATGTTTAGCGAATTGTGTTTTTATTTACAAATTCGTTCCTGACACTCTTTGTAGAGAGCCGCGGTTTTTGCAACAATGTCTTGAGGAATGCTCTTAATGTTGGGGTCTCCAGCAAGGTTGTTGTCCTTAAGCCAGTCGCGTACAAACTGCTTATCGTAACTTGCAGGACTTGTTCCAACCCTGTAAGTGGCAGCGTTCCAGAAACGGCTTGAATCAGGCGTAAGTACTTCATCCGCAAGAACGAGGTCTCCATTTTCGTCCAGTCCAAATTCAAACTTAGTGTCAGCAATAATAATGCCGTTCTTTGCAGCATGTTCATAGCATTTTTTGTAAACTGCAAGTGCTGCCTTTTCAATTTTTGTTCCCAGTTCATCCCCCAGGTCGTCCTTCATGTACTGGAGGGTAACATTTATGTCATGTCCCTCTTTTGCTTTTGTAGAAGGAGTTACAATGGGTTCTGCAAGGCGTTCTGCCTGCTGGTATTCCTTGTCAAACTTGTGACCAAGGAAAGGCTCACCCTTTTTGTAAGCCTCGTACATGCTTCCAAACATATATCCCCTTACAATCACCTCGTAAGGAATCATCTTTAATTTTTTTACTAGAATGGTGCGTCCCTCAAATTCTGGCTTTTGGAATTCAGAAGGCATATCCTTAAGGTCAGAGGAAATCATGTGGTTCTTTACAATGTCTTTCGTGTATCCAAACCAAAAGTTGGAAAGTGCGTTCAAGACCTTGCCCTTGTCGGTAATCATCGTAGGAAGGATTACATCAAATGCAGAAATGCGATCGGTCGTTACAATCACCATGCGGCCGTCTTCCAAATCATAAACTTCGCGGACTTTTCCGCTTATAATTTTCTTCATGGCTGAACCTCTTGTGCCACAGTCTACCACTACGACTGCAAAGTTTCAACAGCAAAAAGTTACAGAAAGTTTTCTTCAGCACTGTAGTCCACAAAGCCGGGAATGTGCTTGGCCAGTTCCTGCATACGGATATCTGTATTGGTAATGGTTTCGGCTATAGACTTTAACTCTTCGCTTACATTGTCTGGCATGGGAAAGTCCTTTTTGTAATGCAACTGATGTTCAAGACTTGCCCAAAAATCCATTGCAATAGTTCTAATCTGAATTTCCACGGGAATGTCCCTCTTCTGATCGCTAAAGTAGACGCAGACTTTTACCACCGCATGAAGGCTTCTGTATCCCGAGGGTTTGGGATTTTTTATGTAGTCCTTTAATTCCACAAGTTCAATGTCGTCCTGTTGCAAAAGCAGTTGCATTACCCGATACACATCACTTATAAAGGGGCATGTTACCCTGATTCCTGCAATGTCGTACAGACGGTTAACCATGTTGTCTATGGTAACGGCAAGTCCCTTGCGTTCAAGTTTTTCAGCAATGCTTACTGGCTCCTTTATTCTGCTGGTAATGTTTTCTATGGGATTGCGCTGATGCTTGCTTGCAAACTCGTCATCCAGAATTTCAAGTTTTGTAGTAATCTGCTTTATTCCACTTTCGTACAACATGAAAAGCTGCTGGAACTGAAGTGCCGTTGCCATAATGGAAGAAGGGTCGCTAAGTTCAAGCTTGTTATCCGAGGCGGCCTTTCCTAAAATAAGTGCCTTATCCATGTTTTAAATATAACTTTTTTTTTGCGCAAAGGCAAATAATTTTTTTGTTAGGCAGATGGACACATGCGCCCCTTTCGGTGTAAGCCCCCTCTCTAAAAATTTGCCTAGTGTACACTAGGCAAAGGAATTGACAAATTCCTTTGGGCGAAGTCTTGCTACACTAGACTTCGCCCAAAGACTAAAAGAATCCAAGGAGAATTTTATGAAAAAAATTGTTGCAGTGCTTATAGCATTGACAGTTGCGGTTGGAACTGCAAGTGCAGTTGAATTTTCTGTAGGAGGCAAAGCTGGTGCAAGTTTTGCATATACACATGAGTATACAAATTCGCTCATTGGCGGTGCAGACATCTCGGTATTTGCCGGAATAAATTTTGTTGAATTTGCAAATGAAAAAGCAAAAATAGGAATAAGGCCTGAAATCGGAGGTCTGGTACAGATTCCTAAATTTGGATTTTACTTTGATATGAGACTTCCGGTCACATTTACTTACGCTTTTAGTGAAAGTTTTAGTCTTGGCGCAGGAGTTGGAATTGGATTATTTGACATCGTAGATTTTAGTCTTGCCAGTGATGTTTTTGCTTTATTCAAAGCAGGAACAGGAAATATACTTGTTGATTTTTCGTATGATTTAGGTCTTGTTAATTTTGAAGAATACGGAGTAACAGATCGTTTTTCACTCGGTGTAGGTTATCAGTACACTTTCTAAAAAGGAGCCCTGCTTTTAAAGTGCATGTCTTCGCCTGTAACAGGATGAATAAAAGAAAGACTTGTGGCATGAAGGCAGAGTCGCTCTCCTTCGTCACACTTTCCGTACAGGCTATCTCCTACAATGGGAACTCCAAAGCCGTGACTGTCGGCACTTGCAAGCCTAAGCTGATGGGTGCGTCCTGTGTGAGGAATAAATCTGACTCTTGTAACAGGACGGGCCTTTTTTTCTGCAAGGGAGTAGCGTTCCGTGCGCAGAATCTGCCACTGAGTAAGAGAGCATTTTCCGTATTCAGAATCCCAGATCTGATGGGGACGATTTTCTATGTCAAGGCGAAAAAACAGTTCCATGCTTCCCTCTGAAGCAATTCCCTTTTGGGCAAGAACTCCGTCCAGTAAGGCTTCATATTCTTTTTTTACAAGGCCGTCTTCAAACTGTCTGGAAAGAATTTTGTGCGCCTCTTTTGTAAAGGCAAGAACCATAAGTCCACTTGTTTCCATATCAAGACGATGCACCGAAGGTTGAACAATGCAGTTTGGGAAAAGGCGTCTTACCCGGCTTACAATGCAGTCCTGTTTGTCTTCTCCCCTGCCCGGTACACTTAAAAGTCCGCTCTGCTTGTTTACCACAATAATGTCACTGTCTCGGTAGACTATTTCCAATCCAAGCATAGAAGGAAGCAAGAGTCCGCACCGCTCGTCACAAGGGGGATATACTTCGCCCGTGTGACGGCCATCTTCCCCCGTTAGCGAATAAAACATTTGGCACATGCTAAGAGGCGTAAGCTTATGAAGAAAGGCGTAGTGCAAAAGTTTTATTTCGCAGCAGTCACCAGTTCCTGTGGGAGGAAGTGAAGAGCCACATATAGAAAGCAGAGAACGCATTTTTCCGTCGGCACAGCAAAAGTCATAAAGGGAAAACACATTCAAAAGGGATTCTGTAGTCAGAGTCTCTCTCTGTTTTTTTAGTTCAGCATAAAGTTCTTCATTCCCAGATTTCTTTGCCTCGTCAATCCGTCTGGTAAGAACATGAATGATCTCATCATTTTTTAAAAGAGCCTCATCAATTTTTTTCTGAGCAACAACTGGAGGAACAAAGATTGAGCCGTCAGAAAATTCTTTATCCGCATATTTAAGTGTCCTGCTTATTCCAGAGGCAGCCTTTAAAACAATTTCCTTTTTTTCAGAATCCGTGCAGACCAAAGTCCCCAGCATAATGCCGGGAGTTCTGTCAGCAGACTTATTTTTTGAACACTGCTCAAGGATAAGTTTTTTATTTTTCAAATCTTCAAGCATGGAAAGGCATATTTTTTTTGCCTTCTCTTGGTCAAAGGGAGGAAACATTCTATTTTATTTTTGAAACCCAAGTTTTAAACTCTACACCAGAAACAGTTTTATCAGGAAAGAAATGCTCTCCGTCTGGAAGGTCCATCAGTTCGTTTTCTACACAGCCAAGAACAGCATCAAAGTCTGGAGAATCAACTGGAACATCTGCAACTGGAGAAGCCTCTCCCATCTGTGCATAGGCGGAAGAATATGCTGTTGCAGACTTGCGGTTGGTCTTTCTTGTTGTATACAGGTTCCACAAAAAGCGAGCGCATAGAATTCTGCTTGCCTTATCAGAAGGAAGGGGAATCAACGAAGCGTCAGAAGTGCCGGCAGAAACAGGAGAAAAAAATCCTGCCTTGCTAAGAATGGAATAAAGCTCGGAAGAAGAAAGTTCCTTTGAACCTGCATAGGCCGTAATCACATTTGTATTCAGTCTTGCAATTTGGGCAATGTCGGAAACCGTTACAACTTTTAAGAGGACTGCATCGTTTGAAGAAGCAGAAACTGAACGAAGGGACCATGCACTGTTACGCACATCCTGATATGCAATTTTATAAAATGAATCAAGGGAAATAAAAGCCTCATCCATTTTTGCAAGGGCATCAAGATAGTTTCCCTCGCCGTAGTTTTTTAATCCGCCCTCAAGAACAAGAAGAGACTTCTGGTTGGACTGAGCAAGACTAGTCTTTGAGTCAACCTCGGCCACAAGTCCAAGACGGCTTCCTAAAACAGCAGCCTGAGCATCACCCTTTGAACTTCTAAGCGCAGCATCGTAGCAGGAACGGGCATCGTTTTTTCGGCCCATTAAAAGATAGACTCTTCCCTGAAGGGCGTAAAGTCTAGACTGAAGCTGTTTCTGCATACCAGAAGATTCAAACGCTTCATCAATCTGAGTAAGAAGGGCATTGCAAAGTCTGGTTCGGTTTTCTACATTTACCCCCATGATTGCATCCGCATCAAGTTTTGCAAGAATCGTTTCGATTGAAACTACATCTTCCTGATGTATAAGCTGTTCGGAAGAAATAACTACATCCTGCTGAAGTGAAGAACAGGAAACAAACAATGCTGCAAGAAGCACTGCACCAAAAATCTTTTTCATACTATTACCTCAAATTCCATGCGTTAAGGTTTCCGTTTATGGTAAGGGCAAAACAGTCAGGACTGTTGTCACCGTTTACATCGGCAAAAGCAGGAAGTCCCCAGCCCACAATGGGGAAGCCAGAAATAAGTTCCAGTTCAGAATTAAATCCGTAGATTAAATTTCCGTCGGCACAAACATAAACATTTTCAATCTCGTTACCCGAAGGAGACTGTACGCTAAGGGTTCCTTCACGGGCAGTGCTCATGGGAATGTCAACAGAAAGAAGAGAACCGTCAAGGCCAATGCGGTAAAGCCTTGCATCAGCAGAAACTGCATAGAAGTAAGAAGCGGATGCGGCCACATTCAGATAGAAGACTCCGTCAAGTTTTTTGGGAAATCCGTCAACAAGCTCTCCGTCCTTCCAGACAGAAAGAGAACCTGCCTGAGTAACAAACGCAATGTAGGTTGAACCGTTTTTTGAAATTACGGCAGGAGAACCATAGGCAATGCCGGGAACAGAAAGTGGATAAAGAATTTCGTTTTCCTTTTCATTCTGAACTACGCGGATTTTTCCTACAAAACTCTTGTCATAAAGAACAACTGTATTGTCGCAAACTGTAGGAGCAGATTTTACGCTACCTGTAATGCCTACAGGAACATTCTTTACAGAGCCGGTGCGGTCTACAAAAACAAGGTCTCCACTTTCTGAAGGGAAGACTATTCCTGCACCATAGGCGGAAGCAGTTGCGGTCGGACGCTCACCAGTAAGAACAGGGAAAGGTGAAATGCATTCAAGTTCTCGGGTAAGAAGATAGACTGCACCCTCGTCAGTAAGGGCCCACAGTACACCGTCATTTTTTCCTGCAGGATTTGCGGCGGTAATTGTACAGGGGTCGGCAAGTGGAGCCGTGTATTGCTTCATTGAAGAAACTTCTAGAGAGTTTACAATCTTTGAATCTTCTACCCAAAACACGGCGCCAGACTTTGCACCTTCTTCTGCAAGCAGAATGGAATCGCTCTTACCCTTTAAAGAAATTGGGAAGCCGGGAATGGAACGCAAATCTCCAGAGCGCCGTGCAACAGCATTAAGCTGGACAGAAAGTGTGGAACCGTTAATGCGGATGTCGCATCTTCCTATGGAATAAAGCTGGAGTATTTTTGAGAAAGTTTCGTTGCTTCGAATAAAGAATGGAATGCTCCGCTCAAGATTGTAGAACAAACTTACTGTGCTAAGAGCCGACATATTTGAAGAAACAACCTTCCAGTTGTCGTTCTTTGCAATGCGTCTTCCATCGGTTACTGTTGAATGAATTGAAGACAGAGCTTCGGCAGACTCTGAAAGATAAAGGTAGCCTTCGAGTTCCATATAGTAGGGCATGGGAACCTGAATGTTAAAGGCACCCAAAAGATTCTGCAGGAAGGAAGGAAGTTGCAGTCGGGGAATGCGCACACCGTCTATAATCAGACTGTTGTCGCTGTTTATGATGATTGAAGAAATTATTTTATCAAAGACATATTGCCTTTGGGCTTCGTCCTTTACCTGAAGAACAAACACGGGATCATTCTGTCCTTCTACACCCATTGCGGCAAATTCTGTTCCCGTCCATGAGAAAATCAAATCTTCCAGAGAAACAGAAAAGAATGTTCTACAGAGAGATTCCGCAGTTTTCCAAAGGCTGTCTATATTCTTGTCGGCAGGCACATAGGGAAAGAGAGCATTCTTTAAGTCTTCAAGGGAACCTGCATTAAGCATAGTGTAGTACTGGACTATGTCGCTCATGCGGCTTAAAAGTGACGGCATGGTAGAATTGCGACTTACCAGTAAGGAAATGGAATTGTCTTCTGGCACAGAGAAAGGCACATTTGCGCTTACATTTATTTCGCTGTCAGAAATTCCAAAGGAAACTACGCTAAGGGTTTCTTCGTCTATGAGTTTTGCAAACTGAGAAAGAAGAGGATCTTCGCCAACAAAGGAAAGAGCAAGAGACTTTGCATCTACAACAAGGCGGATTGGTTCTTTGCTTTTTTGCGTAAGAAGTTCGCGTTCTTCTTTTGTGTAGGAAGCATCATTGTTTGCAGTAAGAGCTTGTGCAAAAAGTTCTGGGCTTGGGCTTACAATCAGCATGTTGTGATAAGGCTTTATGTAATAGAGTGTTCCCTTATTGTCGTAGGTAAAGTAGGAAGAGTCAGAATTCTTTATGTAGGAGACATTTTCAATCGTAAAGTGGGGAAGAATAAATTCAGCAGGTCGGGTAAAGGCAGAAAGAACTCCCATGTCTACCACCGCAACAAAATTTTCTGCAACGTTACCTTCATACAATCCAGCATCAACTTTTCTTGAAGCAAGGAGTGAAACAATTTTATTTCTGCGAAGGGGAGAAGAACGGAATGACATGAAGAGTGATCTAAACTGAACAAAGGGTTCGTCAGAAAGGAACATGTCTGCAGCCTGAAGGTCAAGCATTGGTTCAAGGGCATCCCATGCGGAATCGGTGTGGACATACAGGGAATAGTTTTGCGGCAGCATTGCAAGTGACTGTTTTTTTTCTATGGCACTGTATGTGCACCATGCAATAAAAATAATCAGCAGGGCAAGAATGAGCTTTAAAATAAACAGCAGGAAGCGAACAAAAAAGTTGCGCTTCTTTTTTGATTTTTTTCTGGAGTTTTTTTCAAACTTTTTTTCGGGCGTTACGGTTACTTCATTTTCCATAATGTACTATTATAAATAACTTTCTGTTATATAACAAGCCTGTTATTCCATTCCTTGCAATAAGGGTGTATTTTTATGAGCAGGAGGTGCCACTATGAAAGCACGAAGATTTACTTTTATTGCCATTTTATCACTGCTTGTTTTTGCAGTTCCAGCCTGCTCCCAGAATTTGAGCGGAGGGGACAGAATGCAGCAGAATCAGTTTAACCGCCCCGATTTTTCTCAGGGTAAGGGAGGAAACTTTGGAGCAGGAAAAACCAACTCTGACGACACGGCTTCTATTCTTACAGTAGACACAAGCCTCCTTGTAAAGGACGAAGACGATATTTCTACCCTAAGCATAAAAAAAGATGTTACCCTTAACCTTTCTGACTTTGCTTCAAGCGCAAGTTCAAGCATTACCCTTACAGACGAAATTACTGCCACAAAGGAAACAAAAGGCGACGGTAGCACATATGTTACAATTGACACATCTGCAACAAAGGACGCTCTAAACATTACGCTGACGGGAAGCCTTTCCAAGGGAGAAGTGGAAATTGTTCCTGCCAAAAATGCCGACATTGTTCTTACCCTGCAGGGTGTTTCAATTTCTAGCGGAAACTATCCGGCCATAAATGTAAGCAAGGCCTCGCGCACCTTCCTTGTACTTGAGGGAACAAACAGCCTTACCGACGGAAGGTCATACGGCACGGGCTACAGCAAAGCAGAAGGCACTGATTACTACACATCTTCTTTCAAAGGCACTGTAGAAGACGGCGCAGAACTTACGCAGAATTGGGCAGAAGGAAGCGACACCAAGGGAACTCTTTACACAAAGGGTGCACTCCTTGTAAGCGGAACAGGTTCACTTAATGTAACAGAAAGCTACAAGCACGGAATATACTCAAAGGACTACATTAGAATCTTTGGAGGAACAATTACCGTAAACAACGGAGGACGGTCTGCAGTAAGAAGCCTTAACGGATTTGTAATGGATGACGGAGTCCTTAACATTACAGGCACAGGAACTAACTCTGCCCACCCCAACGACAACAGCAGGGGAATCATTGTAGAAGGAGACGAAAGTTCTGACGGAAAAGGAAAGGGCTACATTTACATAAGCGGAGGCACAATAAACATTAACAGCACGGGAAAAGCAATTAGTGCAAAGTGGGACATTGATGACGATGCAGAAACAGACAGCACGGAAGATGATCCTAATCCAGTTGTAATGATTACAGGGGGAACCATAAGCGTAAAAACAACAGACACTGTGGTAGACGATGACATGAATCCTAGAACAATTACCTATTACGATGTGGACGGAATTTCTGTAACCGAAACCGCAAGCTGTTCACCAGAAGGAATTGAAGGAAAAACAGGTGTTATAATTACTGGCGGAAAAATTACGGTAAACACCACGGACGACGCGCTTAATGCAAGCCTTGACGGTTCAGGATATGTGAACATTACCGGTGGAGAAATTTACCTGTATGCCACACAGGCTGATGCAATAGATTCCAACGGAGACATAAACATTTCTGGCGGAACAATTGTTACCCTTGCACCCATGGGTAGCGAAGACGGATTTGACTGCGACGGAGTTCTTACATTTACAGGTGGTCTTTCTGTTGGCATAAGCGGCTCTTCTCACGCATACGCTTCTACAGAAAATACCAGTAGCAAGCAGATTGCATTTGTACTTGCACAGAGCTATGCAGGAAGCGCAGGAACAACAATGGCCATAAAGGACGAAAGCGGAAAGACGGTGTTTGCCTTTGACATTCCCAGTGGAGCTTCAAGCTACGGAATCATTACCCTAAGTTCACCAGAATTTGAAGCAGGAAAAACCTATACAGTCTACAGTGGAGTTACTGCAAGCGGAGGAACAAAACTTAACGGAGTTTACACTACCCTTCCTTCTGTAAGCGGTGGAAAATCAACTGGCACAATTACTACAACAGCCGGCACATATGTTTACACACTTGGCAGTGTGGCAGGCGGATTTGGAGCAGGCTTTGGAGGCGGCAGAAACGCTGCAAACGGCATGGGTGGTTTTGAAGGTCAGGACGGTCTTCCACCAGAGCCACCAGAGGGCTTTGAGGACAACATGGGCCAAGGTCCAAGAGGCGGCATGGGCGGTAACAGAGGAGTTCGGGGAGGACAGCGCCGTTAGCCCCAAAGGCAAGCACTTACCATAACCCGATTTTTACTGTATACTACAGGCACTGTAAAACAAATACGGTGCCTGTTTTTTTACTGGCGCACAGTTTAAAAAGGAGTTGTTTCATGGCAGACTATCATGTTTTTCCCGATGCACCGGATGGCACACCAGAAAGCAAATTCGTACACCTCCATGTTCACTCCGACTATTCACTTTTGGACGGCGCAAGTAAACTAGACACTCTTGTAGCTAGGGCAAAGGAACTTAACATGAAGGCTCTGGCCCTTACCGACCACGGCAACATGTTTGGCGTGTTAAACTTTGAAAAGCTCTGTCATGTAAACGGAATAAATCCCCTCTGCGGAGAAGAGTTTTATGTTTCGGAAGGAAGCCACACAGAAAAAAACGAACTGCCCTACTCTCGCAACGGAAAAAAGAAATACAGTTACCACCTTATCCTTATAGCGCAAAATGAAACAGGCTACAAAAACCTAAGCTGGCTGTCTTCAATCGCCTATACAGAAGGAATGTATTACAAACCCCGCATTGACTTTGAACTACTGCAGCGCTACCACGAAGGAATCATCTGCCTTAGCGCCTGCATTCAAGGCGAAATTCCTCAGGCACTTTTGTATGGGGATGAAGAAAGAGCCTACAGTACCGCAAAAAAATATAAGGAACTTTTTGGTCCTGACCATTACTATATAGAACTTCAGGATCACGGTCTGGAAGACCAGAAGACAGTAGCGCCAAAACTTATAAAGCTTGCCCGAGATTTGGACATTCCCCTTGTAGTTACAAATGACATTCACTACTGTAGGCGTGAAGATGCGGAAGCCCAAGATGCCCTTGTATGCATCGGAACAAAAAAACTAATGAAAGACCGCAACCGCATGCACTTTGACGGTGACCAGTGGTACATGAAAACTGAGCAGGAAATGGCCCTGCTTTTTCCAGACTGTCCCGAGGCAATGGAAAACACTTTAAAAATTGCATCCATGTGCGACCTTACCATTCCTCAGTTTAAGACTCAGGAACTTAAGTCATGTCTTCCAAGATTTGAACTTCCCAAAGAATTCCAAAAGCACGAAGACTACACACAAAATCAGGACGACTATGTGCGCTACCTTGTTGAAGAAGGACTAAAAAAACGCTACAAGGAAATAACACCAGAAATCCGTGAGCGAGCGGAATACGAACTGGGCATTATTTTTAAAATGGGATTCTCGGGATACTTTCTTATTGTTTGGGAATTTATCAACTGGTCAAAGAAAAATAAAATCCCCATTGGTCCCGGACGAGGTTCTGGTGCAGGAAGTCTTGTCGCCTATGCAATGACAATTACCGACATTGACCCATTCCGCTACAAGCTGATTTTTGAACGATTCCTTAACCCAGAACGCGTTTCTATGCCAGACTTTGATGTTGACATGGACTTCGAATTTCGCCAGAGGATTATTGAGCATACAGTTGATTTGTACGGAGAGCCGCAAGTAGGACACATCGTAACATTTGGAACCCTAAAGCCCAAGGCCGTAATTGCTGATGTAGGACGAGTTCTTGACATTCCCCTAAGCGAAGTAAACATGCTTAAAAAATGCATTCCCGACAACCCAAAGGCAAAACTAAAGGATGCATTCAATCCCCCTGACGAAGGACACCCCGACAACGGTCAACTTATTCCCTACAAGGACGACCCTCGCTACCAAAAACTATTTGAACTCTGCTTTAAACTTGAAAATGTAAACCGCAACACAGGACTTCACGCCTCAGGAATGGTAATAGGCCTTACCGCTCTTCCCAACTGGGCGCCTGTATTCCACGATGCAAAAACAGGAAACACAGCTGTTCAGTACACCATGGACATTATAGAACCATGCGGACTTGTTAAGTTTGACTACTTGGGACTAAAGACACTTTCTTTAATCCGTTATGCAGAAGACATAATCAACAAGCACAGAAAGGAAGGCGAACCTGAATTTCATGCAGACGAAGTAAGCGAAACAGACGAAAAGACATTCGACCTCTTTAGCCGAGGAGACACTGTTGCTGTATTCCAGTTTGAGTCTCCGGGCATGCAGAAAATCCTTAGGCAAGCAAAGCCCCGGTGCATAGAAGAACTTGTAGCTTTGAACGCCCTTTACAGGCCTGGACCAATGGATTACATTCCCCAGTACATTGAAGGCAAGTGGCATCCAGAAAAAATACATTACCCCGACCCCTGTCTTGAGGACATCCTTAAAGAAACCTATGGCGTTATGGTCTATCAGGAACAGGTTATGCAGGTCTCCCAAAAAATTGCAGGATTCAGTCTTGGTGCCGCAGACATGCTTCGCCGTGCAATGGGTAAGAAAAAGCCAGAAGTCCTTATGGGCAAGAAAAAGGAATTTATAGAGGGTGCAGTAAAGCAAGGCTTTACCGAAGAACATGCCGGTGAGATTTTTGAAATAATGGTTCCCTTTGCAGGCTACGGATTTAACAAAAGTCACGCCGCCGCATATTCCGTTGTTGCATACAGAACAGGCTGGCTTAAGGCAAACCGCCCGGCAGAATTTATGGCCGCAAACCTTACCAACGAAATTACTTCCACAGATAAGATTCCAGCATACATAGAAGAAGCTCGCAAGATGGGAATCCCTGTTGACCCACCAGATGTAAACCGCTCCGCAGAAATTTTTGATGTTGTTGACGGACGCATTGTATTTGGACTTATGGGCATAAAGGGAATGGGTGCAGGAGCCGCAGAAGCCATTGTAAACGAACGAAAGAAGAACGGACCCTTTACATCTTTCCTAGACTTTGCATCTCGCATAGACTTTCACGATGTAAACAAAAAAGCAATAGAAGTTCTTATTAAGACAGGCGGATTTGACAAGCTGGACAAAAACAGGGCAACCCTTATCGTAAACTACGAGCGCATAATTTCTTACGAAGAAAAAAAGCGACTTGGGGCAAACAACGGACAAGCAAGTCTTTTTGAGGAAGCAGGCATAAAAGAATTTGCAGACTATGTTTACGAAGATGTGGAAGAGTTCCCCCTTATGGAAAAATTGAATCTGGAAAAAGAACTGATTGGTTGCTTTGTTTCAGGACATCCTTTGGACGACTGGAGAGACATAATTGAATCTAGCGCAACCCTTACAAGCGACACCATGGAAAAGGCCGCTGCAGTTTCCAGAGCATTTAACGAGGCCATAAAGCAGAGCGGAGAAAAACCCTGGAAATATAAGAATACAGGAAGAAAATACACTGCCATAGGAATGCTACAGGAACTAAGACCCATAATGACAAAAACAGGCAAGCCCATGGCATTTGGAAAACTTGCAGACTTTAAAGGCCTTATAGACATTACATTCTTTTCGGACACATGGGAAACTTTACGGGACAAACTTCATTCTGACGGAATATATGCATTCAGTGGCAGAGTGGATGCCTCTAGGGAAAGTCCCAGCTTTATAGTAGAAAAACTTGAAGACCCAGAAGAACTGCGCAAGAAGCAGATTTCAAAAGTCCACATTAGGCTTACTCCGAATTTTTCAGTTCAAAAAGAATTAACAAATTTATATGATTTTTTGATTGTCGAAAACGGTACTTGTGAGTTATATTTTCATATAGATGTAAAGGGACTTCCATATGTCGTAAAGGCAAACAACCAGTTCCTTGTACCGTCAACGCCAGAATTTCTTGCCAAGGTTCAGGACCTGAATCAGGTAGAAGAAGTCTGGGCGGATTAAACTAAAGCAAAGGGGTTACAGCATGTCAACAATTCTAAGAATTATTTCTGCAATAATTTCGGTATACACTTTTCTGTGCTTCATAAGGATTTTACTTACATGGATTCCGGGAATGTCATACAACAAGTTTACAAATTTTCTTGCCTCCATCTGCGATCCATACCTTAACCTCTTTCGCAACATAAAATGGCTTACCGTAGGAAACCTTAATTTTTCTCCAGCCCTGGCTCTTTGCCTTTTAGGTGCTGTTTCAATGTTGCTTACAAGTTTTTCCCATCAGGGTCGTGTTACTGTTGGACTAATTCTTGCCCTTCTTGTTCAGATTGTGTGGACCATGATTCATTCCATAGCAGTTTTCTTTATGATTCTGCTTTTAATCCGCTTTATAATGCTCTGCGTAAACAAAGGAAACTCCGACAACTTTATAGTCAATCAAATAGACTACACACTAAAACCTCTTGTATACCGCATGACAAACATTTTTTCTAACGGAAAGACAGTGGAATACAAGACCGCACTTATAATTGCCTTTGCCATGATGCTAGTACTTCTTGTTGCTGGAAACTTTTTAATTTCGTTCCTTACAAATTTGATTCAGTCCATTCCGTTTTAAAAAATGACTCTGCCCGAAATTGAAACATCAGTGGAATCGCTCTCTGGTATAGGACAGGCTAGCGCAAAACTTTTTGCACGGCTAAACATCTTTACCATTGCAGACCTACTTTCCACTTATCCCAAAAGCTACGAAGACAGGACGCATAAGGTTCCGCTAAAAGACTTTGCTCAGGCGCCCAAAGTGCACACCATCTGCAAAGTAATGGCCCACGAATACTTTGGATACGGCCGCATGAAGACGCTTAAAATTGCCGTAAGCGACGGAAGTGCAAACGCATGGCTCATTGCATACAACAGACCCTTTCTAAAGGACGCCCTGCCAGAAGGAAGCATTATTGCTGTAACTGGAAAGTTCGAAGTAAAATACAACTCTCTGCAAAGTTCCAGTTTTGAATACACACTAATAGCACACAAAGGAAATCTTTCTGACTACGAAAATGCCCCCATTCCCGGAAGCGGAATCATAAGCATTTATCCCCTTACAGAAGGACTTTCGCAAAAGACATTCCGTAAAGCGGTAAGTTCAGCATTAAGACAGTATGCAAAGGCAATAGACGATGAATTGCCCCAGAGCCTTATTGAAAAAAGAAAACTGCTCCACAAAAAAGATGCACTGCGTCTTGTACACGAACCGGCGACACTTAAGGAAGCAGAAGAAGCCCGGCACACACTTATTTACGAAGAGCTGTATCAGTTTGAATACAAGCTAGCAGAACGAACCCTTGCTCACCGAGGAAGCCTGCCTTTAACTTCCGAAACAGAAATGCTTGAAGGCGGCACAGGTTCTTTGCAAAAAGAAAAAGAAGCAAATATAAGCGACGAAGAGTTTACAAAAAAACTTTCTCCTAAACAGAAGCAGCTTATGGCAAGGCTTACCTTTTCACTTACGGCTGACCAGAAAAATGCTATTGCTTGCATGAACGAAGAAATAGACAGAAGCGAAACCGAACGGAACACTCTTGTTACAACTCCAGAAAAAGTTTCAAAAAATCCCTTTAGCATGCAGAGGCTCTTGCAGGGTGATGTAGGAGCAGGAAAAACCCTTGTAGCATTTTTTGCCTGTCTTAGAGTAATAGACTACGGCGGACAGTGTGCAATAATGGCGCCAACAGAATTGCTTGCTAGACAGCATGCAGAAAACGCCGCCCGTCAGCTTGAAGCCCTAAATGTAAAGGTTGCCTTTCTTACCGGAAACTTAAAAAGTGCAGGACGAGGACGCCTTTTAGACTCCCTTAAAAACGGCAAAATAAATCTTGTAATAGGAACCCATGCGCTATTTTCTCAGGGTACGATTTATCAGAACCTTAGGCTTGCAGTAATAGACGAACAGCACAGGTTTGGAGTAACGCAAAGAGAATCAATAATTGCAAAAGGTCGGGTAACAAGAGGACAGGGTACGGAAGCAAAAAGCATAATGCCTTCTGTACTAATGATGAGCGCCACCCCCATACCACAAACGCTGGCACTTACCGTCTTTGGCGATTTGGATGTAAGCGTAATAAAGACAATGCCTTTGGGAAGAAAGCCAATAAAAACCTATCTTAGCGTAATGGGCAACGAAAAGAACGCATATGAGGCAGTGCGTAAGGAACTGGCACAAGGGCATCAGGCCTACTTTGTCTACCCACGGATTGCAGAAGACGAGGAATCAAATTCTTCGGGACTAAAATCTGCGGAGGATATGTTTGACTATCTTAGTAAAAGCGTGTACCCAGAATACAAACTTGCCCTAATCCATTCAAAAATAGAGGAAGGGGAACAGAATAAAATTCTTGATGACTTTAGGGCTGGAAAAATAAAACTGCTCGTTGCCACAACTGTTGTAGAAGTTGGCGTTGATGTTCCCAATGCAACATGCATAGTAATAGAGCACGCCGACAGGTTTGGACTTGCAGAACTGCATCAGCTTAGGGGACGGGTTGGACGAGGAAGCAGCCAGTCATACTGTTTTTTAATTTACGGAAAGAACATCTCTGAAGACGGAATTGCACGCATGAAGGCACTACACGAAAGCAGCGACGGTTTTGTAATTGCAGAGGAAGACTTAAAGCTTAGGGGACCAGGCCAGGTAACGGGAACCATGCAGTCGGGATTTCTTTCGCTTTCCATTGCAGACTTCGAAAAGGACAAAGACACACTTATTGCCGCGCGTTACGACGCATTCAGCCTTTTACGACAACAGTCTGGGCAGAATTAGTTTTTTCTTGTAGAAAAACTTTGCCTTATATTTTTAACTGTTAAGCAACCCTATAGTCTGCAAGCCGTGAAAGTCTGGCAGGATGCTGCATGCGAACAAGGGCACGCTTTTCTATCTGACGGATTCTTTCTTTTGTAACATTGCAGGCAAGCCCCACTTCTTTAAGCGACATGGGACGACCTCCACCCAAACCATAGCGCAACCTAAGCACTTTTGCCTCGTTGGGCTTAAGGGTGTTAAGAACATAGTCAATATCATGCTCAAGGGCTTCTTTTTCTGCTTCATCGGCAGGAAGGGCATAGCGTGAATCTTCTATGGAACCGCCAACAGTCATTGTCTCTGAGTCGGCAGAAGAAACTGGAGCGTCAAGGCTTATCATTTCGCGAGAGATTGCAAGCATTTCCCTAACATGGGCGCTTTCCATGCCAAGAAGTTTTCCCACTTCCTCAATTTCTTCGGATTCAGTCTTGTTGCCAGAAACAGTCTTTTTTGCCTTTTCTATCTGAACAAGTTCCGAAGCCCTGTTTACGGGAAGACGGATTGCCCTGCTCTTTTCGCAGACGGCCTTAAGTATGCTCTGGCGGATCCACCATACTGCATAGGAAATGAAGTGGTAGCCCTTTGTTACATCAAAGTGGTCTATGGCGGTAAGAAGACCCACATTTCCTTCGCTTATAAGGTCTGCAAGCTCTATGCCCCTGTTCTGATATTTTTTTGCAATGTTAACTACAAAGCGTAGGTTGGCCTTTACAATGGCATCCCTGGCTAACTTGTCGCCCTGAGCCGCCTTTACAGCAAGCTGGGTTTCCTGCTCCCGATCCAGAAGGGGGATTGAGTTGATTTCTTTAAGGTAAGTATTGATTAAGTTATCGCTGCCAGACATATGCGCCTCCATGCCTAATATACAGCAGATTTTGTGCCAAGTACCTTAAAAAGAGAAATTTTATTGATTTTAGGCTTTTTTATGCTGATTTTACGCAGAAAAGATGGTCAGATGGATTAAGGGGGGATTTAAGTGGGTCATTTTTTCTCATAACATAAAGTTATGGTAAAAAGTGTGTCACTTTGACCCACAGAATAAAGCAGGGTGAAGAAAGACAGTCGCCTTCCCCACCCTGCATAATGCTTAAAATTTACTCAACTACGGCAATAATGTCCGCATTCTTAAGGATAAGGTAGTCCTCGCCGTCAATTTTGATGTTTGTTCCAGCATATTTGTCATAAAGAACTACATCGCCAACCTTTACGGTGATTTTTTCCTTTTCGGTTCCGGGACCAACAGCCTTTACTGTGGCCTGCTGGGTCTTTTCCTGAGCAGTTTCAGGAATAATGATTCCGCCTGCTGATTTAGTTTCCGCCGCTGCCTGCTTAACAAGAACACGGTCTGCCAATGGCTTAACTTTCATATCTATCCTCCAAAAAAGTGATTACTTATTTACTTAGAATATAATAAAAAACTTAGCAAAGGTCAAATTTATTTAAAATGCAGCAACAGGAGGGCATAAAAATCTTGGCAAGTTAAACTCAGAAAATCCTAGAAGAAGTGGATACTGCACCGTTAGAGTTCCTCCTGCATTTCTGTCCTCATGCTCCGCCATGTCTTCCACGGTAAGTTCAAAGCGGCCTTCACCTACTTGGAATTATTTCGCTGATAAAGTAATCACATAAAATTTATTTAAACAGAGGCAGCTACTATTATTTTTGCAGCTCTTTTTGCAGAAGGTGGGCCTTTCCCAAAGAGGGATTCAAGGTAAGGGCATACTGGAGGGAACGCTGGGCGTTACGGCTGTCTCCAAGGCCCTTGTGCAGTACTGCAAGTCGGTAGAGGATTTCGGCTTTTGTCTTTATGCTGGCGGTTTTACCCGAGGCCATGTTAAGAGTTTCCACGGCAAGTTTTTCTTCTCCAGTACTGGCCTGAATAAGGGCAAGGTTTACAAGGGCGTTTACAACTGTTTCGTTCTGTCCTGTGGAATGCATTACAGCTGCCCTGTCGGCAAAGTGGTCTGCAATGTATGAATACAGGCGGCGGCTGTTTCTTGCACTGCCAGAAGTTCCCTCAAAGTAGGCGGCATATTCCAGTTCCCAAAGTTCCATCAGTTGGGGTTCTTCGGAGGGAATAAAATCCTTACCATAGGAAGCGGTCATGCATCGGTTAAAGAGTTGGTGGGCTTCATCGTAAAAGCCGCAATTTATAAGTCTTGAAAGTGCGTAAGAAAGTACTTCGGGCGGATAAGTATTTGTTCCTGTTTCTTCCTGCTCTAGTAAAAGCCATACACGGCTAGCCTTAAGTTCCGCGCGGTCAGTTAGGGAAGAGGCATCTCTTAATTCCTCACGCAAAACCACAAGGGGAACATCCCTGCTTTTTTTAAGGGAGGCATCTATGTAAGAAAGGGCTTCTTCCAGTGCAACGGCTGGCACAAGGTCATCGGCTTCCATTTTTTGTGTGCGTAGTCCTGCCTGTCTTAGCTGGGTAAGAAGTTCGTCTTCTGGAGGACGGGCGGCAGTATCTAGAGCAAACTGACCAAAGGCTGCAAGCACATTACGGTTTGACGGAAAGTTTTTTAGTGCGTAAGAAAGAAGTTCGTATTCCCTTACAGGTTCGTTCTGCATTCTTGCATGAGAAATGCTGTTAAGGTAGACAAGGGGAAGAACAGTGGCACGAAAGTTTTCTGGCAAAAGTGATTCATTTATGTTTGTAAGGGAAGAAATAAGAATAGACCGCTCTTCTTCGGAAGCGTCGTCACTTCCCAGAATGTAGTAGACATCAGAAAGAAGAGCGCACAGTTCAAGGTAAGTGGCAACCTTTTCTCTGTCTGCAAGGGAAGAAGACGAAAGCGTGGTAAGGGAAGAAGGCGTAAGCACAAGAGACTCTCTGGCTCCAGAAAGAACCTGTAGTGAATCAGCATAAAGTCCTGAATCATACAGCACAAGAGCCCACAGAAGTTTTTCTTCCATACTCTCTAGAGTTTTTGGCTTTAGGGCAACGGCATTGGTGGTGTCTCCTTCTAGCATAAGAAGAGTAACCGCATTAGAAAGCCACTTCCAGTCACGCCCAGCCTTCCATGCATCAGCATAAAGGGGAATTAATACAGGGTCTTTAAAAGTCTGTGTGGTAAGAGCAGGCACGGGATGCTTTTTGTCATTCTTTATTTTCTTTGGTGCGTTAAGGGCGTCCTGTACAGAAATGCTTCCCGTTCTTACCAAACGAAGCACGGCCTCGGAATAAAGGGAACCGTAAGCAGTGCCTTCAAGACACTTTGCCACTCTGGCAGCTTCAAGCAGTCTGTTGCGACGCAGGAGAAAATTTGCATAGACCGCACTAAGCTCTTCGTTCTGAGGAAGTTTTTTTAGTCCTTTTACAAGAGTTTTTTCTGCGGATTCTGTTTCGCCCAAAAGCATGTAGCGCCTGTAGATTCCTATTCTGGCATAGGCACTAAAAGCCTCTTTAGACGCCTCCTTTAAAAGCCTTACCGCTTCGCCAGTGTCTCCTGCCTGTATGAATGCATCAACTTCGTCAAGACGCCTTGTAAGGGAAGCCCCCTCTGAATGAGATGAACAGGAGGAAAAAAAAGATGCGCCTAAAATCAGCGTAAAAAAAATGAGGAAAAAACTTACACTGCGGCGGAGTTTTTTACAGTCCACGTTCTTTTCGAATTGTGTCAAGGACGGCATTTATAAACTTAAAGGAATCGTCAATGCCAAAATCTTTTGCCAAATCGATTGCTTCATCGATTACTATTGTTGCAGGCATGTCTTCAAAGTACAAAAGGGAATAGACACTAAGGCGCAAAATTGCAAGAGACACTCGGTTCATGCGCTCCATTGTCCAACCAGAAGAAAGATGGTTCCTTATAATGGAGTCAACTTCTTCTAGGTGATTTACTGTTCCCGAAACAAGGATTCGTGCAAAGTCGTAGGTGTCAGAGTCAGCGTCCTGTACAGACTGGGAAGCGCTCCCCTCTGATTCGGAAGGAAGCGTTTCAAAAGAGTCCCATTCAAATTTTAAGAGCTCGTCAACAGGCACTCCCCCCACATCGTAAGAGTAAAGTGCCTGCAGTGCAAGTATTCTGCTTTTTCTGCGTGACAAATTACCAGCCCTCAAGCAGTTTCTTAAGTTCGTCTCCAGTCTTCTTGCGTTCCACATTGGCTGAGGTATTCAGCTCGTCTGCAAGAGCCTGAGCGGCGGTTCCCAAGTATTCGCTTATCTTGTTCTGGGTAAGTCCAGAGCGAATGTATTCGTAAACGGTAACTGTTGTGTTGGGCTGAATTACATCGCTTAAAGAAAGCATTTTTGCGTCATACTTGTTCAGTACGGCATAGAACTGATAGTTTGTTGCAGTTTCGGTAATGTCGCTTACATAACCTATGCTGCTTGCAAACAGTTTGGAAAAGTTTTCTGTAGTCCATCCAAGCTGCTGCTGGGCAGAAGTGTTTTTGGGAATAAGCTGGTCTTCGGCATAGAATTTTGTTCCGTTGTCTGGAGAAGCCTTCCAAGTGGTGCTTATGCTGGGATTTGCCACATACTTGTTGCGGTAGTCCACAGCGGCGGCACGGGCGGCAACAGCATCGCTTCCCTTGGGTACGCCAAAGATAAAGAGGCTTATCATGTCGCTCTGAACAAATGTCTGCTTGTTCATGTCGTAGAAGGCACGGATTTCTGCATCAGTTGCCGAAACAGACTGAATTTCGTTCTGCTTTTTTGCAAGGACATACTGCTGAATTATAAGCTGATTCTTAAGGTTGGCCTTAAACTCGGCAAGGGTCATTCCTGTATTGGAAAGGATGTATTCCTGCAGGGTCTTTCCAGTCTGCTGCTTTATAAGGTCAGACAGCTGGGCTTCTGTAAGCTGAACGCCAAGGCTCTGAGCAATCTGATTAAGGAAGGCCTGATCAACCATGGTATCTGTTACAGATGCGGCAATTCCGTCACGGGTAGCGGCCTGAACAATCAGTTTTTCGTCAATCAAAGTCTCAAGAAGCTGCTCCTTCTGGTCTACGGTAAGCGATGTTATTCCGTAAGCCTCGTACTGGCGCAGTGTGTATGCCACACGGGTTTTAAGCTGTTTCAATGTAATGGTTTCTGATTTATTCACTTTTACAACAGCAAGGGGCTGCAGGTCATTCTGCGCAAATGCAGAAAGAGCAATCCCGAACATAAGTGCAATTCCAATCACAACACGTTTCATTTTTACACCTCTATACAAATGTAATGGAAAATGGAGCTTTTCCCCACTCCCTGTGTCTACTGATATAACCACCCCGACCGTTTTTAGTTACAGTCGGAAAATGGATCAAATCCCTGCTTTAGGCGTCTAAAGGAAGTCCACCGCTTATTACTGCACGAATTCTTCGTACGCCTGCAGAAGAAGACTGTTCCTTCTGAATTTTAAAGTCACCAATCTGAGCCGTATGCTGAACATGGGGACCTCCGCAAACTTCCTTTGAGAACCAGTCAGTCTTTGGATCACGACCAATGGTATAGACCTTTACGCTTTCGCCATACTTGTTGGTAAAGAGGGCACGGGCACCTTCTGCCTTGGCCTCTTCAAGGGTCATAACTTCCATGGTAACGGGTAAGTCTTCCTTTATTTTCTGATTAACAAGGTCTTCCACCTGCTGAATTTCTTCTTTTGTCATGGGACGGCTAAAGGTAAAGTCAAAGCGCATGCGCTCGTTGTTTATGTTGCTGCCCTTCTGTGCAACCTCATCCCCCAGAATCTGAACAAGGGCCTGCTGAAGAAGGTGCGTTGCAGTGTGATACTTTGTGGTAACATCGCTCTGTTCCGCAAGACCGCCTTTTGCAGCACCGGCATCAAGACTCTTTGACGCTTCCTGATGCTTTTTTTCGGCCTCCTTAAAGCCTTCCTTGTCTACAGTAAAGCCGTGTTCCGCACCAAGTTCTTCTGTAAGTTCCAGAGGGAATCCAAAGGTGTCGTACAAACGGAATGCAACTTTTCCGCTAATTTCTTTTTTGGGATTCTTCATAAGGTTGGGAAGAAGCTTCTGAAATTCTGCCTCGCCCTTACGCAGGGTGTCGCCAAACTTTTCTTCTTCCTTGGTAAGCTCATCCTTTATTTTTTCATGGTTCTGCTCAAGTTCAGGATATGCATTTTTAAAGTTTTCGATTACTGTTTCCGCAATCTGGGCAAGGAAGGAATTTTCTATGCCAAGTTTTCTGCCATGCCTAATTGCCCTGCGGATAATTCTGCGAAGAACATATCCTGCACCTAAGTTAGACGGAGTAACGCCCCTCTGGTCTCCCAAAATAAATACGGCCGCACGAATATGGTCTGCTATAATGCGTACGCTCTTGTCTTTTTCTTCGTCGCTTCCATATGAATATGAAGAAAGTTCACCAATCTTTGCAATAATAGGCTGGAACACCTCGGTAAGGTAAACGCTAGTCTTTCCCTGCAAAATGCAGTTGGTTCTTTCAAGTCCCATTCCCGTGTCAACATTCTGCTTGGGCAGTTTAGAAAGGGAACCGTCTTCTGCACGATTGTACTGCATAAAGACATTGTTCCATATTTCCATCCAGTTTGCGCTATCGGTGCCCTTGTTTGAACCTAGAGGAGGAAGACCTTCGCCAACCCAGTAGAAAATTTCTGTATCGGGACCGCACGGACCAGTTGGACCGGCTGCCCACCAGTTGTCGCTTGCAGGAAGATATGCAATTTTGTCTTCGGGAATTCCGTTGGCCTTCCAGTAACCAGCAGCCTCTTCGTCGCGGGGAGCGCTTTCGTCTCCTGCAAAAACCGTTACGCTGATTTTTCTTGGATCAAGGCCAAGCCATTTCTCGCTCGTAAGGAATTCGTAGCTGAATGCAATTGATTCTTTTTTAAAATAGTCGCCCAAAGACCAGTTGCCCAACATTTCAAAACAGGTAAGGTGGCTGGGATCTCCAACTTCGTCAATGTCTCCTGTACGAATACATTTCTGATAGTCGGTAAGACGAGTTCCTGCAGGATGTTTTTCGCCCAAAAGATAAGGTACGAGCGGATGCATTCCTGCCATGGTAAAAAGAACCGACGGATCGTTTTCGGGAATAAGGCTCTGTCCGCTAATTGCAGCGTGACCTTTTGACTTAAAAAATTCAATGTATTTAGAGCGTAATTCGTTTGCAGTCATAGTGAATTATAGTATCACAAAACAGGGGTGCAATTCAAGTAGAGTGTGCACAGAGGTTCAGTTTAAAAACTCTCTTGCGTAAGGTTGGGCGTCTAGCAAAGAAAAAAAGTCCAGTCCTGTACGCCTTTCTACTTCGCTTACGCTCACGCGGTAAGACCAGAATTTTTCGCCACATTTTCTGTTTGGAATTATGTAGGCGCTTACGATTATTTTTGCACAGTCTTCTGGACTTGCAGCATCTTCTTCATCAGCATAAAGAGGAGTCAGCACGATTTTATAGAAGTATTCGGGAACGGCGACTTTGTTTTTCCCAATTGACTCATATTCTTCCGCAGGTTTTTCCAAGACAGGTCCTGTTATTACATAGACGCGGCCATACTGTTCAGCCCAACGCCTTACCTGATTTTCAAGTTCGTTCCAAATGCCGCTGTTAAAAGAAGCGTTCTGAGGCGTAATGTTGCTTAAGAGAAAACAGTCTGCATTTGCCTGAGCGCTAAAAAGCATGTCTCCACTGGGTGCAAGATGCCCCCTGTCGTAACCTGAATTACGATAGTCATCTAGCTCGGCACTGCCTGTAGAAATTCCTGCATCTGGTCTAAATGAATTGCTTCTAGAAACATTTTTTTCAAGTTCCTCGCGGGTAAGTTCGTAGGCCACCCACTCCGCAAGTTCGTAACTTTCCCGGTAGCACAGGGTAAAGGCAGAAAGGGTTCTAACTTCACGGTCGCCGTCATGTTCGTCAGAAAGTGCTCGGGGAAGTTCAAGACCTTCTGGTAAAAAGACAAGGCTTCCCTCGTCCGAAAACAAAGGAAGCAAAATAAAAAGGAGGAAGAAAAATGCAGAAAATATTTTCTTTACCATGCATACAGACTAGCACAGAGTCGGTCCGTATGCAAGAAAGAAATTGAAATACTGTTTACCTGCTCACTCCACTAAGGGCTTTTCCGTTTACATACAGCGTATAACCGTTAGAGTTAACCCGAGAACTGTCGCCAGTAAACGAAGTAATGTAAGTGTCTGCAGTAAGAGTCCATGTACTGGTGCTGTCAAGCGTAACATTAACTGTTCCCACAGAAGAAGAAACACTGTCGCCTGCCGCATTTGAAATCGTTCCGCTTATGCATCCGGTAAAACTTGAACCGTCAGAAAGATTAAAGGTAAGTGTAGAATCGCTTCCCACAAGAATTGTTCCGTCAAGTTTCTGGCTTACTGCGTTAAGTGTTGCAATGTTTGAAGCCCCGTTCCAGCCGTCAGCACAGACAGAAAGCAAAATGTCTTCATCATCTTCGTTTATAAGATTTACTCCGCTCAAACTGATTATAGCGTTTGTGTTTGTAACATGGAAGATGTGTCCACTTTTGCTTGTAAGACTTCCACCGTTCATGGTAAAGGAAGAAGTTCCGCTGTCAGCATCCCCAGACATTGACTGATATATCATGATTGAGTCTAGGAATTTTGCGTTGCCGTTACGCTTTGTGTTATTTGCAGTAAGTGAACAGTTATTGAGCGTAATAGAATTCTTTCCTTCAATGCAAACACCCTCAGACAAGTTTGAAACAAGGCTTGCATTTGAAACGGTTATGTCTGCCGTTGAATAAATTGCAGGAGACCCCAGTCCGTTTGAAGTGTATGTTCCTCCGTCAACAGTAACAGTTCCGCCACCCCGGTCTGTTCTTATTGCTGCAGAAGACTGTCCGTTTGTGGTAACGGTAAGATTATAGGCTTCAGTAATTCCGCCGCCAGTGGTCATAATTCCGCCTGAACCGCTTCCTGTAGTGGTGATTGTAGTGTCCCGAATGATTACTTTTGTACCATCCCCTTCACCGCCGTTTTTGCCACCGTTGCCTCCGTAAGAAAACACTCCGTTTGCACCAGACGCATCAGAGGTAATTGTTCCACCTGTAATTGTTGTGGTGCTTCCGTCCTTTACAAGAACCGCCGCATTAAGTCCGTAAAAGTTGCAGCTGTCTCCGCCGTTAGAACTTCCTGTTTTTGTTACAGTGGGATTTGTTATTGTAACGCTGTCAGAAGTGGCAACAAGAAGTGCGCTTTGGTCAGCAGTGTCTGACGCATAAGTTTTTCCGTTCTGACTTTCGCTAGCAGTAATTTCTACAGCACCGGAATAGTCTATGTCTGAAGAAGATGAACCTCCGCCAAAGCCGCCTCCTTTACCGCCGCCCTCTCCCGGTTTGGAAGGAGGAGTTCCCGACGGTCGTTCTCCAGAAGGTGGTTCTCCAGGTCTTGAAACTGAGGAAGATTCCGCAGAGGTAGAAGATTTTTCTTTGCAGGAAACAAATCCGGCAAGCACGAGTCCAAAAGTGATGCATGTAAGAATAAGTTTAGTTGCTTTCATAGTTGCACCTCCTGCATACAAGATACACCCTATATGCGACAAATGCAATTTAAAAGCTGTTATATAACAGGAATTTATACAAAAACTATTTTTCGTAAGAGGCGCAGTAGATTCCTTTTTTAATGATGATGGAATAAATCATGCGGAACAGATGCACATCTTCCATTTGGCGTCCGTCCTCTCGGCATCTCATGTCTGTATAGGAAAGAAGGGCAAGAATAGAAGAGGCTTCTCCTGCAGACCAAACACGGGAGGCATTCTGATACATGGGGATTCTTCCTGCACTTATGCCAGCTGCCCTTAAGTCGTTTTTGGAAGGATTAGCTCCGTTTGCATGCATGTTAAACCATGTGCGTAAGGTTCTAAAGCAGTATGCAAGACCGCCTATGGTTTCCACCGCAACGGAAGAGTTTTTTGACCCCTGCATTTTCTGAAGTATTCCCATTGCAGACTCAAGCCGTTCAGCAGGAGAAGAAGAAGCGTCTGCCATGGCCTCAAAAAGAGTTGCAGGAGTTTCTTCTCTGTTGTGGGAAAGAATGCTTTCTACATCTTCAACCGTAATCACATGTCCCTTTTCGAAGCAGAAGAAAAACCTGGAGCATTCCATCTTAAGCTGCTCGGTGTTGTTTTCTATCATCTCTAGGATTAAGTCTACGGCGTCATCTGCAACAGAAAATCCGTTTTTGCGAAAGTAGTCCCTTACCCACTGGGGCTTTCTGTTGTCAAACATTTCCCAGAAAATTTTCTGATGTGAGGAAGGAACACAGGCCTTAAGTTTGTCTTCTACCTTGATTTCGTCAGTGGCAAGAACAAGAGTGTTTGCACTTTGCCCCGCAGACTTTGCCCAAGATGCAACAAGTTCAATGTCGGCCTTTAACTTTACAAGATGGGCATTTCTAAGGACAACAAAAACCGCCGAAGAAAAAAGGCTTTCGTTCTGCAGCTGAGAAATTACATCTGCAATGCGGACATCACCCGCGTAATAGGAAAACTCGTCTATGTTTCCGTTTTTTTTACGGGCCTCTTCCTTAAGGTAAGCGATTGCATCGTTTTTTTCTCCTGCTTCGGGACCGGTAAACAGGTACAGCTCAGGCTCTGCCATTTTGTTTAGTAGGAGCGCAGAATTCCTGCAAGAATGCCCACAATGCGTACATCCTGACTGTAGATTGGCTGGAAGTCAGGATTTTCCGGTTGAAGGCGAATGCGGTTTGCCTCGCGGTAAAAGCGTTTGATGGTAATTGCGTTGTCTACCATGGCCACAACAATCTGTCCGTTGTCTGCATCCGAGCACTGTTCAATTACAGCAAGGTCTTCTTCAAGGATTCCGGCGTTTATCATGCTGGCTCCCCTAACATGGAGTGCAAAATAATTCTTTCCAGGGCGCACGAGAGGTTCTGCAACGCTTACATAGCGCTCAATGTTTTCTTCGCTTAAAAGGGGCTTTCCTGCCGCAACTGTTCCAACAACAGCAAGTTTTGCAACAAAGGCATTTTTCTTGTCTGTGCGCTCATCAATAAGGACGCGGAGGGAACGGGACTTCTTTTCGCTAAGGGAAAGGTAGCCCTTCTTCTGGAGTCCAGCAATACGGTCCTGAATGGCACGCAGAGAAACACCAAACCTTTCGCTGGTTTCGCGAACTGTTGGGGGATATCCGTTTTCTTCAGTGTACTGTGCAATGTAGTCAAGCACTTCCCTCTGTCTGTCGGTAAGATTTTTCATTCCCTACTCCTCTTCAAATTTAGATTCGAACAAAGCAAAAATTGCTTCTGCGGCTTCGTTTTCGTCTGCACCGTCGGCCTTAAGCGTAAGCGTGGAATTGTAACCGGCCGCCATTGTAATAACGCCCATAATAGACTTTGCGTTTACGCTTGTGTCATCTCGCTCCAAAGAAACTTCTGCCGAAAACCTGTTGGCAGTCTGTGCAATCAGTGCAGCAGGGCGTGCGTGGATTCCGGCTCTGTTCCGAACGGTCAATAGTTTTTCTACCATCGTTCCATCCTCTAATAAGAATCATCTCTTGTATAATAAGCAGACTGAGACTCTCCTGACTCAATCCATTTCAACACATTCTGATTGAACTCTCGCGCAGAATATACGCCCATAGACTTAAGGCGTTCGTTCATTGCGGCAGCTTCAATGATGATGGGAATGTTCCGTCCCGGCTTTACAGGAACCTCTATAAGGGGAACTTTTATTCCCAGCAAATCCGTAGTGTGAGTTTCGGTACCAAGGCGGTCGTACACCTTGTTCTGATTCCATGCCTCAAGTTTTACCACAAGCTGAACTTCCTTCTGCTCGCGGATAGCACCAACTCCGTAGAGCTGAGAAATGTTTATAATACCAAGTCCGCGGATTTCCATGTGGTGGCTAATAAATTTGTTTGCACCCTGCCCCAAGACAGAGTTTCCGTTTACACAGCGGATTTCTACAATGTCGTCCGCAACAAGACGGTGTCCCCTTTCCACAAGTTCAAGAGCAGTCTCGCTTTTACCAACGCCACTTTCTCCCGTAAGAAGAATGCCAATACCGTATACTTCCACAAGAACTCCGTGAAGAGTTTTCTTTGGAGCAAAAATGTTAGAGAAGACCCGAAGAAGTCGTGAAGAAAAATCAGTAGACTCTAGGTCAGTGCTAAGTATGGGACAGGCAACTTCTTCTGCAATGGAAAGAATGTTTTCGCTAGGCTGAAGGTTGTGAGTAAAAACCGCACAGGGTATCTCAAGGGAAAAAATCTTACGCACGGAATCGTAACTGTTTTCTTCTTCCAGTTTCTGAAGATAGGCATATTCTCCCCGTCCAAAGAGCTGCACCCTCTGGTAAGCAAAGGAATCAAAAAATCCAGAAAGAGCAAGTCCAGGCCTGTTTATGTCGGGAATGGTAAGCCGACGAGAAAGCCCACGACGCCCCGCAATGCAGTGCAGGTTAAGAGAATTGTATCCATGCAAGTCTAAATCCAAAAGATCTAGAACGGTAAAGTCTTTTTCAGACATAATACTAGTATACACTTTTGTAGAGCCTTTTTCAAGCCTTTACGGTAAGAAATGCGTGCTTGAAGTTTCCCCCCATCAGTGCTAAACTTTATGCATGGAACAGTTTGAATGCAAAGTATGCGGATATGTATATGCCCCCCAAAAAGGGGATGCTGAATCCGGCATTGCACCCGGCACAGATTTTTCTTCACTTCCCGACGGATGGAAATGTCCCATCTGTGACAGCGGGAAAAAATATTTTACTCAGGAACTTACCCAAAAGTGAAGGAATGGTTTGAAGACGAAGACTTCTGGCTTAACTACGCCCCCATCATGTTTGACGAACAACACTGGGCGGAGGCGGCCGGAATAGCAGAAGCATGCACCAGACTTGCAGGACTAAAGGAAAGCTCTTCCATACTGGACGCATGCTGTGCTGTGGGCAGGGTAAGCGTTGAACTTGCAAAACAGGGACTTTCGGTTACGGGAGTTGACCTGACACAAGCCTATCTTGCAACAGCCAAAGAAACGGCAGAAGCAGAAGGAGTTGCCCTAAACCTTGTACAGAAAGACATGAGGCGCTTTACCTCACGAAAAAAATTTGACGCGGCAATCAATGTTTACAATTCCTTCGGCTACTGTAATTCCATAGCAGAAGACATGAAAATCATTAGGCAGATTTCAAAAGCCCTTAAAAAGGGAGGCTGCTTCATCCTAGAATGCATAAGCCGAGAAACAGCAATCCGTTACTTTACGGAAGGAGAATGGTTTAAAAGAGCAGGAAAGACAGTCCTTACCCAGTTTACCGTAGAAGGAGCATGGGAAGGCCTAAGGTCAAAGTGGATTTTAATAGATGACGGTGACGGTAGCCGCATTGAGCACGAATTTGTACAAAGGCTTTATTCGGCAGCGGAACTAAGGGACATGATCTGTAGGAACGGATTTTCCAGTGCGCAGGTTTACGGCGGATTCACTAATGAGCCATACGACTACAGCGCAAAGACCATGGTAATAGTAGCCGTAAAATAGTTAAGGAGATGAACATGAAAAAGCAGGCTAAAACACTTTTTGTATGTCTTGCACTTCTGGTAATGGGAGCAAACCTTTCGGCCCAGCAAATTTTTCCCCTAAGCAGCTCAACAGGATACGGTAGCGCAAGAAGTACTGGTAGCCACTATTACTCTTCTACAGGAGACCTGTTTACAGAACTGATTCTTGACCTAATTACAGGCGTCTGGTTTGTAAACAATGCTCTGGTAACATTTGAACCCTACCCCTATGCAGCGGAAGGAAAATATCTTGTCTTTGGAGACCTGAACGCTGAATCAAACTTTTCATCATCATATATTTCCGAAGGCCAAGAGTTGGAAGCCACAGAAGAAGCTGAGCCTGTAAAGACCCGAGTATTTAGATTTGCGGCGGATACGGGCATGTTCTGGATGAATGGACTTTCTGTAGGCAACGAGACCCGCTTTGAAGGCTACCTGTTTAAATTTATAGGCCCGATTGTAGAAAACACCCTCTACTGCAAGACTCCCGAACAGTTTGGTCAGAACGGAAACGATGCAGGAAACCTTCGCCTAGGAGCGGAATTTGCCATCTTCCAGACAAACATGCTGTCGGGTGCATTTTTCATTGAGTGGGACCACTGGTACGGTTCGCTAAAGGCTGACGGAGTTGCCCTTGGATTTATTGCCCGCTCTTACCCCATAAAGCCCCTAATGATAGAGTGGCGAGGAATGGTGCACGACTTTAATAAGAACGAGCAGGACATCTGCATATGGGAATCAATTCTTGAGGTGGGATTCATGGCATGGAGGAACATTGAAGTTTTTGCTTCGTGGCGTCACCTTGATGCAATGAAATGCCCCTACTTCTTTGAAGGCTCAAGATCAGACGGTGTAACAGCTGGCGTAAGAGTTCACTTCTAGACGGACTAAAAAATGAGCAAGTCTATTGCAGGAGAACTTTTAAAACTGGGGGAAGAAGACCTTAAGAAATTTATGGCGCCCCTTATTCCAAATGTTCCGCAAAAAAAAATAATCGGAATACGAACTCCCGTCCTAAAGACCTATGCAAAGGAACTGTCCAAAGACCAGACTCGTACAGAAAAATTTCTTTCCCAGCTTCCCCATACCTACTTTGAAGAAAATCAGGTGCATGCATTTTTAATTGCCGGAGAAAAAGACCCTCAGAAATGCATTGACCTTATAGAAGAATTTCTTCCCCATATAGACAACTGGGCAACCTGCGACCAACTTTGTCCAAAGACATTTAAAAAGAAGGCCCCCATTCTACTGCCCTACATAAAGAAGTGGATAAAGTCAGACAAAACCTACACCGTAAGATTTGCTGTTAAAATGCTCATGTCTTATTTTCTGGATGATGAATTTTCTGACGAATGGCCCAAGGCAGTATGCAAAATAAAAAGCCAGGAATACTATGTAAACATGATGCGAGCCTGGTACTTTGCCACAGCCCTTTGCAAGCAGTACGAGGCAGTGCTTCCTTACATTGAAGAAAAACGCCTTGACCGCTGGACCCACAACAAGACAATCCAAAAGGCAGTAGAAAGCTACCGCATTCCCGACAAGACCAAGGCCTACCTAAAAACCTTAAAGCAGTAAGCAAAAAAGCAGCTGTTACCTCTGAACATAAAATGTTGCCTGTAAAAAAGCACATTACGCAAAGACGAAAACCATAAAAAAAAGCGCGCATGGACGCGCGCTTCATATCTAAACAGATAGACCTGCAAGTTTTGGCACAGCCAAAACTTGCTATTAAAAAAACGCAGGAGGCGTTTTTTTAATACATTCCCCCCATATCTCCAGCGGGAGCAGCAGGAGGTGCTGGTGGCTCAGGAATGTCGGTAATGGCACATTCTGTAGTAAGGAGCATTCCTGCAACAGAAGCGGCATTCTGCAAAGCACAGCGAGTAACCTTTGCAGGGTCAATAATTCCAGACTCCATCATGTTAACCCACTCACCTGTAGCGGCATTGTATCCTATGCCTTTCTTTGCATTCTTAGCCTTGTCTGCAACTACAGCTCCGTCAACACCTGCATTGTCTGCAATCTGGCGGATAGGCTCTTCAAGTGCGCGCTTAACAATCTGGAAACCGACTTTTTCGTCTCCTACAAGACCAGCAGTTTCGCTATCAAGAACCTTGCTTGCTTCAATAAGTGCAAGTCCGCCTCCAGAAACAATTCCTTCCTCAAGAGCTGCACGAGTTGCGGCAAGAGTATCCTCAACACGGAATTTCTTTTCCTTCATTTCTGTTTCGGTAATAGCACCAATGTTGATTACGGCTACACCACCAGACAGTTTTGCAAGGCGTTCCTTAAGCTTTTCCTTGTCGTAGTCAGAAGTAGATTTTTCAATCTGATTCTTGATTTCTGCAACGCGGTCAGCAATGGCCTTTTTGGTTCCTGCTCCGTCAACGATTGTGGTATTGTCCTTGTCAATTTTAACGCTCTTAGCCTGACCCAAATCTGACAGTTCTGTGGTTTCCAGTTTAAGACCAAGTTCTTCGGTAATAACTTTTCCGCCAGTAAGAATTGCAATGTCCTGCAACATTTCCTTTCTGCGATCACCAAAGCCAGGAGCCTTAACAGCACAGCACTTGAGTGTTCCGCGAATAGAGTTAACAACCAAAGTGGTAAGAGCTTCACCGTCCATATCCTCACAAATAATAACCAGAGGACGACCAGACTGTGCAACTTTTTCCAACAAAGGAAGAATGTCTTTCATTGTAGAAATCTTTTTGTCGTAGATAAGAACATAAGCATCGCTATAGTTAACTTCCATGCGCTCACGGTCAGTTACAAAGTATGCATTGATGTAACCGCGGTCAAACTGCATTCCTTCCACAGTCTTAACGGTTGTGTCCATGTTCTTTGACTCTTCAACAGTAATAACTCCGTCCTTGCCAACCTTTTCAATAGCTTCGGCAAGAATGTTACCAATTTCGGGGTCGTTGTTTGCAGAAATTGTAGCAACATGAGTAATGTCTTCGTTACCCTTTACTGCGCGAGAATTCTTTTTAACTTCCGCAACAGCAATGGCAACAGCCTTATCAATTCCCCTCTTAATTTCAATTGGAGTCATGCCTGCACTTACAGCCTTAAGACCTTCGCGAACAATTGCATAGGCAAGAACTGTTGCAGTAGTGGTTCCGTCACCAGCAACATCATTTGTCTTGGAAGCAACTTCCTTTACCAACTGAGCGCCCATATTTTCAAAGGGATCTTTAAGCTCAACTTCTTTTGCAACAGAAACGCCGTCTTTTGTAATTGTAGGCGCCCCATACTTCTTATCAAGCATAACAAGACGTCCGCAGGGACCAAGCGTAACCTTTACAGCCTGTGCAATCTGCTCAACACCACCCAGCATCTTCTTGCGGGCTTCCTCATTGTAAATCAATTGCTTTGCCATTTCTTTTAGAACTCCTATACATTCAATCGGTAATTCATCATAAAGAGAACTGCCGACATGGTTTACTTATTAGAGAATATACAAAAAAAAATGCTGATCGGCAAGTTTTTTCTGCATTTACCTTATTTTATGGAACAAATCCCACTAGCGCACTTCGGGCAAAAGTACTACAGAAACATAATTGTCAAGAGGACAGTATTTCTGCACCAGAGCCTGCATGTTTTCGCCAGTAATCAGTGCTGGAATTGATTCAGTATCCTTAACGGCTTCAACAGACTGAATTTCATATCCCAGTGACCACAAAAGTTCTCCAACCCACCATGAATTACTCTTTACGCTAAGTTCTTTGCTGCGCTTGTAGTTTTCCCTAAGTTTAACAAGAGTCTCTTCATCAGTGGGAGAATTCTGAAGAGTCCACAAAGTGTTAAATGCTTCTTCCACAAGTTCATCCACCCGTGACGGTTCGCATTCAAAGGAAACCTGAACATCAACCTTGCGCCTTGAACCAACGGAATGCAACTGGCTTATGTTGGCGCTTACACCAACTCCGTAAGTTCCGCCCTTGTCTTCGCGAAGAGATTCCCTTAGTTTTATTTCTAACAAATACTGAAGTTCGTCAACAAGTTCCATGTCCTGCCAAAGTTCGGCTGAATCTTTTGCAGGAGAAAGTTCAACTCCAAAACCAATAAAGACTGAAGCCTGCTCTTCAAGACCTCGCCTTACCACAGAAGTTTTTATTCCCTGGGGGAAGGAAGGCTCCCTCCACACTTCGCTACTCTTACCTTCGTAAACAGGAAGGGTTCCCAAATATGTTCTGCACAGGTCAAGAAGTTTCTTCTGATCAAAGTCACCTACAAAAACAAAAGTAAAGTCAGAAGGATCTTTAAAATGTTCCCTAAAAATTTCTTCCGCCTTTACGCTGTCAAACTTAGAAACATATTCAGGAGTAAGGCTTGAATGGCGAATGTCGTTGCCGTACAAAAGCCTTAAGATTTCATCGTAAAAATCATCATTTGGTTCAACTCCGTGCATTGAAGCCTGAGTTTCGTAAACATTCTTTACATAGGTCCAGCCATTTTCGCTAAAGTATGGAGAAGTAAAGTAAGCGGCAACAAGTTGCATCATAAGTTCGGCATCACTCTTTGAAGACATACCAGAAAAATAATCAACATAACCGTCAAGACCAAACCTTAGAGAAACATTTTTGTCCGACAGCATGCGAGTTAGATCATTATAAGAAATTCCGTTAAGTCCAGAATAGGAAGCATAGGTTGAGCACACTGATGCGGAAGGATAGTCCTCGTCTTCAACACGGGAAAGTCCTCCTGCAGAAACGGCAGAAAAACTAAACTGATCTTTTTCAAAAGCAGTTTTCTTAAAGATAAGTTTTACTCCGTTTGAAAGAGTGTAGACCGTTGCACCCAAAGACGAAATGTTTTTCTTATCTTTTACCGAAGCCTTTGACTTTGGACGGGCATAAATTTCGCTTTCAAAATTTTCTTCTTCAAGGGATTCAAGGGGAACTTCGCTTTTATATTCAGTCCACAACTTAAGAAGTTCTTCCTCTCCGGGAACATCAGACTCAAGGGGAGAAATTGCAAGCAGTAGGTTACCTCTGTCAGAAAGCCATGAAGAAATTGCATTGTTTACATCATTTAGGGTAATTGTCTTTACATATTTTTTTACGAGGGCATAATAGTCTTCGTAAGAAAGGTCGGGTTCGCCAGAAAGAATCTGCTGGACAATTTGAGAAGCAAGAGAAGCGGAACTAATGTGATTACGGTTTTTGTAAACCTGTTCCGCACTTGCAAGAACAGTTTTCTTTGCCCTTTCTAGTTCAGACTGGCGGATTCCATAAGCCTTGTAACGGTCGTATTCATCAAGGAAAGAAAAGAGGGCTTCTTCAAACTGTCCTTCTTTTGGAATGAATGCAAGAGAGTCAAAAGAAATTTTTACGGAATAAGAATCTGTAAATGCGGCCGCATCAAGCCAGGGGGATTCCGCACTTACGGTAATGTCAGAGAGGCGTTCGTTAAATGCAGAAAGCATGATATCCTTTACAAGAGATGCACGGAACTGTTCTCCGGTAAGTACAGGAGCATTGTCGGACAGGGCGCAAAACTGAATCATTGAATAGGGTTGTTCTTCATCTCTGAAGACAAGGGTATTTTTTTCTGAGTGTGTAGGAAGTTCGTATTGCGGAAGGGAAACGCTTCCGTCTGATGAAGGTATTTCTGACATTGCGCTTATTACTGCATTTTCTAGAACCTTAACATCGGCATCGCCAACCAGAACCACAGACATAAATTCAGGGCGGTACCATTTTTCGTAAAAGTCTACAACTCTTTCTCGGCTTACATTCTGCACTACATCCATAAGTCCAATGGGAAGCCTCTCGGCATAGCGAGAACCATTGAACAGAAGGGGAACCATTGTGTCCTGAATGCGTCCCGAAAGGCCTCGTCCAAGGCGCCACTCTTCCGTAACAACACCGCGCTCCCTGTCAAGTTCATTCTGATTGAATGAAAGCGCACAGGCCCAGTCACGAAGAACGAGCATACCTGTCTTAAGCATTTCCTCGTCATCAGCAGGAACTTCTAGCATGTAAACTGTTTCGTCCCAACTTGTGTAGGCGTTTACATCGGGACCAAAATTCATTCCTATTGATTCAAAATAATGAATAAGGGCATTTGCTTCGAAATTTTCAGAACCATTAAATGCCATGTGCTCAACAAGATGGGCAAGACCACGCTGATCTTCGTCTTCCATGTTGGAACCGGCATTTACCACAAGACGCAGCATAATTCTGTTTTCTGGTTCCTTATTCTGCATGACATAATAGTGCATTCCGTTTTCAAGAGAACCAGTCTTAATTTTTTTGTCCATGACAAGCTGGGCTTCCCCCTTTGCAGAGCATGCGGAAAGCACAAGCAGTGAAGAAAGTAAAAGCAAAAAGTTGCGAATTGATTTTTTCATTTTAACTCCTTAAAAAAAACAAGGGACTTCCCCAAGGAGTCCCCTTTGCAGTCGACCGAATTATCTTTTCCCTAACATCTAGTGGAGATAATCGGACTCGAACCGACCTCCGGCTTCACTCGCTGACGGCGGCAGGCCGCCTTTTCGCTTTCGCGCGCTCGTTACGCTGGTCGGTGCAGGTTAACTGCCTCTCTTGCAGTCGAATGTCTTATCTTTTTTCTAACATCTAGTGGAGATAATCGGACTCGAACCGACCACCTACAGATTGCGAACCTGTCGCTCTACCAGATGAGCTATATCCCCATGCGAGGTATAGAATAGCGCATTTGCATGAAAACAGCAAGCCCTCTGTGCAGACGGCGCCTTTATATGCTACACTGTCACCATGAATCTGCTTTCTGTAAACAATCTGGCGCGCATTGGAAGGGAAAAGCCTCTGTTCACCGGCGTAACATTCGGACTTAACGAGGGCGACAAAGTAGCTCTCATTGGACGCAACGGTACGGGAAAATCCACTCTGCTTAACACTATTGCAGGAGTACTCCAGCCTGACGAAGGAACGGTTGTCGTTAACAGGGAAGCAGGTATTTCCTTTCTTCCCCAGGACATTTCCTTTAACAAAGACGACACAATCAGAAGCCACATCTTTAAAACAGATTCTCCCAAACTTGCACTCATAAGGGAATACGAAGAGGCATGCAGCCTCATGCAGTCACAAATGTCAGATTCAGCACAAAAAAGATTTGACGAACTTTCCATTCAACTGGAACAAAAAAATCTTTGGAACTACGAAACTCAGGTTGCATCAATTCTTTCGGAACTGGGACTTACAGACATGGACAGACGCATGGGCCAACTTTCTGGCGGCATGTTAAAAAAAGTTGCCCTTGCACAAGTTCTTGTAGAAGACACAAAACTTCTTCTTCTTGACGAACCAACCAATCATCTGGACATAAGTACAATTGCATGGCTTCAAGAATATCTTGTTTCTACAAACCGCAGTGTCTTAATGGTAACCCACGACCGCTACTTTCTTGACGCAGTATGCAATCACATCTACGAACTTTTTCGTGGTTCTGTAAAACTGTACATAGGAAACTACTCCCAATATCTTGAAAAAAAAGAAGTGGAGGCTCAGATAGAAGCAAACACAGAAAGGCGCATAGAAAGCGTTCTTAGGTTTGAGCGTGACTGGCTTATGAGGGGACCATGCGCCCGAGGAACAAAAGCAAAAGCAAGAATCCAGCACGACATGGCCTTAATCAACAGAGAAAAATTTACTGCAGACAAAGACTTTACTTTTGAAGTTGCAGGTCGCCGCTTGGGAGGAAAAATTCTTGAACTACACTCTGTTTCAAAAAACTTTACCAAGGGATTTTCCAAATCATCAGTTTTAAATTCATTCAGCTACACCTTCAACAAGGGAGAAAAAATCGGAATCTTTGGCAACAACGGTTCGGGAAAGACCACACTTCTTAACATAATAGCACAAAAAATTCAGCCTGACTCTGGCTCGGTTGTCTGCGGAGTAAACACTGCCCTAGCCTACTACGAACAGAATCCTGTTTTTGAAAACACGGAACTTACCGTTTTGGAATACATAAAGGAAGTTGCAGAAGTTATGCAGATGAACGACGGCACAAGTTTGAGCGCCTCGCAATTTCTGGAACAGTTTGGCTTTGAAGGAAAAATCCAGTACTCACCAGTAAGCACACTAAGCGGTGGCGAAAGAAAAAGACTCCTTCTGGTAAGGCTCCTTATGCAGAATCCCAACTTTATAATTCTTGACGAACCTACAAACGACTTTGACATTTTTACCATGAACATTCTTGAGCAGTTTCTTTTGGGATTCAAAGGCTGTCTCTTAATTGTAAGCCACGACCGCTACTTTATGGATAAAATTGCAGACACTCTTTTTATAATGGAAGATGACGGAAGCGTAAGCGGATATGTGGGCAAATGCAGCGAATACATTGCCTATAAAAAACTTTTAAAGCAGGAAGAAAGCCAGTCAAAAGCAGGACAGAAAAATCAGAATGAGGAAGAAAAGTCAAAACCTACAGAGCAGAAGAAAAAACTTTCGTTTAAAGAGCAGAAAGAATTTGAAGAACTGGAAAAGCACATTGCAGAACTAGAAAGCCGGCAGTCCCAACTTGAAGAAGCAATGAGCGGAAGTGACTATGCAGAAGTTTCAAAAGCAGGAGAAGAATACAAGACCATTGCAGCAGAATTGGAAACAAGTTACGCCCGTTGGGAAGTTCTTGCCGAACGGGCATAAGTTTTGCATTCAGTTAAAAGGTGTTTAGAACCTCAACATTTTCTATTCCGGCAGCATGAAACATTGATGTTATAAGGGAGCGCACCTGGGAATCTGCCTCAAGAAGAATTCCTTCGGCCTTTAGCCTTGCAACATTTTCTTCCATATCGATTTTTATTTCGTCAAAAATTTCCTGCGTACCAATGGGAACAAAAATGCTTTTCTTTTCGTCAAACACCTCCAGAGATTCTGGCACTATATCGTTTCCAAGAAATGTGGAAAAGGGAACCTTTACCTTTGCGGAATTTCCGTCCTCTCCAAATTCAATTTTTATTTTGGTAACATCTTCAATTCCTATTCTGGTAACCCCCCTGTATTTTACAATACTGTAGGCTTTTGCAAGTCCGCCAATTTTTGTAGCCTTAATGGAAACCACATCAGTGTAGTTGTTCTTTAAAACCGTAAGTTCCGCAACCTGCTGCACCTGAGAATAAAGGGTGGCATGAAGTTTTTCCACCTTGCGAGCGTTGAACTTCTGCAGGGTATAGTAGCCGGCTCCAAGAAGGGCACAGACTATAACAAGAGGAAGAATTATCCGCCTAAAAATCCACCAGAAAATTCTTCCGCCGGATTTTTTTTCTTTACGAGAGCCTTTGTTTTCGTCAGCCATTTCTACCTCCTTTTACACATGGATTATAGCACATTTCTCTTGAATTTATAAGATATTTTGCTTACATTTGACATTAAGGAGTATTTATGACAGAAGAAAAAAAAGCAAGGGTAAAGAAATTCTTTAATCCGACAACAATCATCCTTTTGATTATACTTGTCGCATTTTTAGGAATTTTCTTTTCAAGTTTTTTTGTTGTTGATCAGACTGAGCAGGCTGTAATCACTAGATTCGGAAAGTACGAAAAGACACTTGGCCCTGGACTCCAGTTCAAGCTTCCCTTCGGAATAGACAGAAAGTATGTCGTTCCCGGAAACAAAGTTGTTCAGACGGAACAGTTCGGATTTAAAACCGTAAAGGGCGGCACAATAAATCAGTATCAGAACGGAATTACCAGCGAGTCTACCATGCTCACCGGTGACCTTAACATTGTAGATGTGGAATGGATAATTCAGTACAGGATTGTTGACCCCAAGGCATGGCTTTTTAGCGTACAGGAAAAGCAGCAGACAATTAGGGACATAAGCCGTTCAGTTATAAACTCTCTTGTTGGCGACCGCGCAATTCTTGAGATAATGAGCTCTGAACGAAGTACAATAGAAAATCTTGCAGTAGAAATGATGAACAGCCAGTTTGATCATTTGGGAATGGGAATTGATGTTTTTGCGGTTAAGCTACAGAACATTGTTCCCCCTCAGGGAGTTCAGGATGCATTTGAAGATGTAAACAAGGCAATTCAGGATATGAACAGGTTCATTAACGAAGGCAAAGAAAGCTACAACGCAGAAATTCCCCGTGCTCAGGGTGAGGCCGACCGCCAGATTCAGATTGCGGAAGGTTATGCGGCAGAAAGGGTTAACAAGGCTCTTGGTGATGTAGCTCGATTCAATTCAGTTTATGAAGAATACCGCAGGGCTCCTGCCATTACCAGAGAACGGCTCTACCTTGAAACTATGGAAGAAATCTTTGGTTCTGGAGACGAAAAGCAGACGCTTATTGACGGCGAACTGGAAAACATCCTCCCTGTAAAAAATCTGGGTTCAAACTAAGGAGACAAACATGGCAGCAAAAGCAAAAAAGACAATAGCAGGCGTAGTAATTGCCTTTATAGTCCTGATTGTAATACTGTGGGGACTTCCGTTTTATGTTGTACGCGAAGACCAGCAGGCGGTTGTTACTCGCTTTGGACAGATTGTAGCCTCTCGAACAGAAGCAGGCCTTTACATAAAAATGCCCTTCATTGACGAAGTTACTGAATATCCTTCTCTCATACTTTCTTTGGACGGAGATGCCGATCGCATTCCCACTCGTGAAAATCAGTTCATCATTGTAGACACCACAAGCAGATGGCGCATTGTAGATCCGGCACTTTTCTATCAGTCATTTAAAACCGTAAAAGAAGCAGACATTAAGCTTAGCGACATAATTGATTCTGCAACAAGAACAATCATAACACGCAACAGGCTTAGCGAAATCGTACGCTCCTCAAACATCATTAACGAAGTACATGCAGATGCAGACGCTCAGCTTGTAGACATGGAAGACGAGGACAGCGCGCAGATTGAGGCACTTGTAAACGCAGGCACCACAAACGAAAACATAAGCAAGGGTCGTGACCGACTGTGCGAAGAAATGGCAGACGAGGCTCGCAAAATGGTTGGCGAATACGGCATAGAACTTATTGACATTGTTCCCCGTCAGATAAAATACTCTGACGAGCTTACCTCTAGCGTCTACAGCAGAATGATAAAGGAACGAAATCAGGTTGCTCAGGCGTACCGTTCTTTGGGCGAAGGAAAACGAGCTGAATGGCTTGGCCGTCTAGAAAACGAAAAGCGCACCATAGAAAGTGAGGCATACCGTATAAGCGAAGAGACAAAAGGTAAGGCAGATGCAGAAGCGGCAAGAATCTATGCAGAGGCATACAGTCGGGACCCCCAGTTCTACGAGTTCTGGAAAAGTCTTGAGTCCTACAAGACAACCATGCAGAATTTTGACACGACATACAGCACAAACATGGACTACTTTAAGTACCTGTACAGTCCATCGGGAAACAGGTAGGTAAGGCCATGACACAAGTTATCGACTGCGCACCCATAGTTTTTTCCAACGGCACATCAGTCTGTCTGGACATGAACATGACCCAGAACACCTTTGCAAAGGCCAGACTTTCTGACCACATTGCAGACGAAGGCCTTCTTGCCGTAAGAGAAAACAACTCTTGGAGTTTTTCTTCGTGGTGTTTTACAGGCACAAGGCTTAAGCAGGAAGGACGAAGAGAAAGTGTTCTGTTTGAAGGGCAGGCCTTTACAGGAAAAACTTTGGGCGAAGATTTTTCTTATGCAGCGGTAACGGTGGAAGCTCTGGAAAATGCAAACCGTGGAGGAATAAAAGTTCCCAATGTGGGTGCTGGAGGAATTTTTATTTCTGACGGTGAAGGCCCTAATAAAAAAATTCTCTTTCTTCCAGAATATATTTTTACCCTAGCCTCTTCTAGTTTGGGTAACGAAAGGGAAAGTTCTCTGAACGGATTTTATGTTCGCAAGGACTTAAGCGGAACTGCGGCAGTAAACTTTTTGCAGGCAGCCATTGCCTATCGCTCCCTTACAAAAACAGTTCCCTTTGCAGAAACAAATTCTGACAGGCGGTACGAAGACATAAGAGATGCAAATTTTCTTCCCGTTAGCCTTATATTTCCTGACTCTCCACAAAAGCTTTCCTTTTTCATAGACAACTCCCTTAAACGGAACGCAAAAACTGAGGTACACAAAAAATCTTTTTCTGCAAAGAAACGCTCTTTGCAGGAAGCAGTTACTTTTCAGATTCAGGAAGGGGGAACAAAAAACGACGCAATTTTGGAAGGCATTTCTTTTCCGCTGGAAGACTTTATGCAGTTTCTGCCCAAGGCCACAGACATTCAGCAGAAAATTTCCAGTGCAGAAAACAGTCAGAAGAGAAAGTCTTTCATGTCTGCCCTAAGGACAAAGAGATGGTTCCGCAAAAACAGTACGCTACTTTCCATTGTGGCGGCGGCAGTCCTTGTCCTTGCAGTTTTTTCATTCTCATACATTCGCGGAAACCAAAACAATCCCACTACAGTAGGAATGACTTCCAGAGAGACAACAGAATTTTTCTATTCCGCATACAACTCGCTAGACATTATTGCAGTAAAAGAAAGCACTCAGGGCAGCCAGATGAGAAAGCTGAACGACATGCTTAGCGGATTTTATGTTTCTGCAAAGTCAAAGGAAACCTACAGCGGAAGTGGCAAAACCTATTCTCCAGCACAATGGTTCTGGCGCAACAGGGGAGCCTCAACCGACATTTACGGACTTACCCAACTTACAATAAACGGAGAACCTGCATCGCTTTACGCAAAGGCTCCTCAAAAAAAAGACAGACCTGAACCCATTACCTCAGAAGACGGAATCAGCCTGCTAAAAAAGGGCGACACGGCAAAAAATCTGGTTACATATTACTTTGTCTACAGCGAGGACAGAGTTCTGCATGTTATAAGGCACAATGATAAAGTAAGCCTTACCTTTAACGGAAAAAAATGGCTTGTAAGCGGAATCTCAGAAAATGCGGAAGAAAAGCTTTTTAGTCTGAACGACTTTGCAGACAGTTTTGAAAAGGCAAAGGAAGAATCAGACGGGGACATTTACAAGGCGGTCCTTCTTCTTTCCGAAACCTACGATTGGGTAAACCGAAGTGACGAACTTACTCGGGCAAGAGAAGACCTAATCCAGAGCGATCTGGCACTAAGTGGCTCTACAGACTTACAGTAAAAAACTCCACAAAATCAGTTTGACAAAATTTAAAATAATGTCATATTGACTTATGCGTAATGTCATGCTACAATTTTCTAACTTGCTAACAAGAGGTATCTAATGAATAATTACACTTACAATGTTGACAAGCAGCACGAAAAGGGAAAGCTGCACGCAATCGAACGCATTAATGCACTTTGCGATAAAGGCACATTCAACGAAATCTACTCTGCGGCACGGCACACATGTACCAGCTTTGGAATGGATAAAAAGGAAATTCCTTACGACGGTGTCATAACTGGATTTGGAAAAATCAACGGAAAAAAAGTTGCAGTCTATGCTCAGGACTTTACCGTTCAGGGCGGCAGTCTTGGAAAAGTTCACGGACAGAAAATTGCAGAACTGATTGAAAAAGCCATTGAGGCAAAGTGTCCAGTTATTGGCATTAACGATTCAGGCGGAGCTCGCATTCAGGAAGGAGTTGATGCTCTGTGTGGATACGGAGACTTGTTCTATCAGAATGTACGCGCTTCGGGAACTGTTCCCCAGATAAGCATTATTGCAGGCCCCTGTGCTGGTGGTGCTGTATACTCACCTGGAATTACAGACTTTATTTTTGCAGTTGATTCAATCAGCCAGATGTTCATTACTGGACCAAAAGTTGTAAAAAGCGTTCTGTTTATGGATATTTCTGCAGAAGATTTAGGAGGAGCAGCAATTCACTCTCAGAAAAGTGGTGTGACTCATTTCCGCTGTCCAGATGAAAAAGACTGTTACGAAAAAGTTCGCCGTCTTTTAGACTACATTCCCCACTACTACGGAGAAGAAATTGTTCAGGATGCAAAGTTCAAGTTTGACGAACGCAAAAAGGCAAAGAAAATTGCAGAAGTTCTTCCCGAAGAATCTAAGCGTGGATACGACATTCGTGATGTAATTGACTGCGTTGTTGATGACGATTCATTCTTTGAAGTAATGCAGGAATTTGCAACGGTTGCAGTTGTTGGCTTTGCAAAGATTGAAGGAAAGTCAGTAGGCATTGTGGCAAACAACCCTGCAAACATTGGTGGTCTTTTAAACTGCGATGCTTCAGACAAGATTGCACGCTTTGTACGCTACTGCGACAGTTTTAATGTTCCCCTTGTAACATTTGTTGATGTTCCAGGATTCCTTCCCGGCCCTGATGAAGAACAAAAAGGTATTATTCGTCACGGAGCAAAAGTCATTTACGCATACAGTGAAGCAACTGTTCCCAAAGTTACCGTTATAACAAGAAAAGCTTACGGTGGAGCATACATTGCAATGTGTTCAAAGCACTTGGGTGCGGATTTTGTCTATGCATGGCCAAAAGCAGAAATTGCAGTTATGGGAGCAGAAGGCGCATTAGGAATTCTCTATGCAAAAGAAATGAAAGACCCTGCACAGGCTGCTCTTGTTGCTCAGAAGTCTGAAGAATATCGCAACACCATTATGACGCCAACTGTTGCTGCTCAACGCAATTACATTAGCGAAATAATTAACCCCGAAGAAACTCGTGAACGAGTTGCACGAAGTCTTGAATTCTTAGCAGACAAGACACAGCATGTTGCTCCTGCAAAGAAGCACGGAAATATACCGTTATAAAAAATCCATCCATGGATTTTTTATAACTCACGAATTTCGCACTCAATGTGCGAAATTCGTGACAGACATTCTGTTATGTCTTATCTTTAATCAGCAGACGAATCTATCGTTACAGCCCAAGAGGATTCAGCAGGAACAGCCTGTATACAAGAAAGGCAGGTATCGTTCCATTTGTCACCGGGATAAACTGATTCAATCTGTATGCGAACATAATTGTAACTATTCGGCAAAAGACTGACAACTTGCGGAGAAGGTGAATCTTCCAATTCTACACGATCAATAAGCAGCCCCTTGTCGTCATACAGACAAAGTTTTCTGACACGATTATTATAAGCATATAGATAAGGCTTTTCGGAGGAAATAAAACCGTTGTAGAAAACCAAAGCACTAAAGTTTGAATCAGATTTTACTTCAACATATTCTCCAAGGCCAAAATCTTCGTCCCCCTCCACCCAAGGAATACAACCTTCAAGTTTCTGCAAATTATTTGAATCATAAACCTCATCAGATTCCGACAGTTGAGAAGAAGAGGCAAATTCTACAGAAGATGTAAAACTGTCAACGGAAGAAATAAGTTCTTTGTTTGTTCCGCTGTAAAAAATAGAACCATCAGAGTTTAGCAAGGTACAGAATAAAGGCGACCAGAGCAAAAGATATTCAGCATTGTTAAACTTAAGATAAGTAAGGTCATTCTTTTGTAACGGTGTGGCAACAAATTCATCCCCATCAATTTTTATGGCAGACAAATCCTTTTGCAGAGTTAAAATAACTCCATCCCTTGAGCAGAACTTTATATAATCCCTTTTGAGAGAATCCTTAAATTTAAGTTCGTCATACAGATGCTCGTAATTTTTACACTGCACGCTCTTTATGCAACTTACGAAGGTTTCCTTTTTTGTACCCCGATAGACATCTGTCAGTCTAAGAACCACATCCGTCACATTTTCCTGCAAAGCAAAAAACTGTGGCTCTGGAATATCAAGCAAAGAAATTTTCTGAATCACAGTTCCATCTTTTTTGCAGACTTCAAATTCTTTTGCGCGAGAATATTTTTCGTACGATGAAGGATCGTCATACAAAGTGCAACCGTTAAAAATCAAAAGTCCATTCGCATAAGTGTTGGTACATTCAATGTTTATTTCTGCTCCAATACCAAAATTCTTTTTTCCAGCACTCCATGGTGAACCACCCACGCTTTCCAAATCAGCAGCGTCATAGGAGCACTCGACCACCTCATAGGGACTTTTCACCCGCAAATACGAACTCCCACTCCTGCTTGCAAAACCTGGGAACATGCCTACCCCTTCAAAGAACACAGAATTATCTTCTGCAATAAGAACACAGTAATTTTGATTCTTAAGAACAAGATACTTCTTACCGTTAAGAATTATAAATGTAAAGGGTCCTTCATAAGAGGCAGAAAGTTCATTTATATCACCAGGTCCTATTCCACCTCCAGCATAAAAACGTGCGGGCATAAGAAATCTATAATAGGTGAATCCGTCTACTCCATGTTTTGTATAAGGAGTAAATACATTGCTTAGTAAATCTTGCGATGCTAGATTTTCAAAAAATGATTTTTCTGAATAGGCAAATTCATTCGTCACTTCACTAAATGCAATTTCTGCTCCTGCTGCAGAACGGTACAAAACAATACTCGTCTGGTTTCCGTCTTCGCTCATGTAGGGTGCATCGACATAGTTTTTAAAATAATCTTTTGAAACCCATCCTCTATCTCCTTTACCAGTTTCCAGATAATACCTGAAAACCGAACCTAATGACATTGCTTTGACAGCAACGCTTTGAATTCCTTCGATATGAATTTTGCTTCCCTCAAACCTTACCTCACCAACAGTAGCTGCGCTCAAAGGAAATTCCTGAGCGAGAAACTCCTCCGCTGGAACAGAGCAGGAATAAGTTTTCTTAGTACCGTAACCGGAAAATATATTGAACCAAATTTTATTTGCAGGAACTACATAAACACCTGCAGTATCGTTAATATTCTTCAGCGGTTGCACATTGACAATTTTACCATCACCGTTTCGCTTTACCACAAGATTTTTATCAGTACTTACAAATGCGCTGTACTTTCCGTCTTCGGAATCAACAGATTCTGTAACAGGAGTATAGACTATCTCACTCTGTTTGGAGCAGGACATAAAAAACAGAACCATGAACATGCAGGCAAAAAAAGACGCTTTTCTAAAAATCATAAGGCATACATCCATGAAGTTACATAAGGCACAACCTGAATTGCAGAAATACATGTATCTTCCCATTTTTCCCCTTTATATACAGATACAATTTTTATTCTAATTTTTTTCTCCTGTGACGGAAGACTCACCACCTGAGGCGCTGCAGAGTCTGCAAGTTCAGCTGTAGCAATAACTTTTCCATCTGGAGTAGATATTTCTATATCTTTAACACGGGCATTATTTTTGTATGAATTGGGATTCGATGCGGAAATAAATCCGTTCCAGAAAACAAGCGCACCCATTGCACCGTAATTTTCACCGACAGTAAGAGGAGTTTCCATATCGATGTACTCTCCTACTCCCAAGCCGTCAACTCCTTCCACCCAGGGAGTATTTCCTGCAAGCTCATTCAGATTTGAAGCAGCATAGACAGTTGATTTTTCTGTCAACTCCGAAGATGCTGATATAGCACAGGTTTTGCCAAAGTCATCTGTGTAAAGTCCAGGAAGTGCACCATAGAAATACACAGAGTTGTCAGCCTTAAGCAAAAGACACAACTTGTCTGAATTAACAAGCGCATACTCCTCTCCGTTGAACGAAAGAAACCTTATACCACCTCGTATGGAAGAAGTACTTGCAAACTTAATGCCGTTAACAGTTATGACTGAATAGTCTTTGGCGATTGAAATTTCCTTTTCATCGTTGCGAAGGGTTTTGTAGAACCAGAAGTTCTGCTTTAAATTTTCCTCAATGGCTAGTTGTGCGTTTGTGGCTGCTTTTGGATCGAGAGTGTACAGAGTACCCAGTTTTTCAACAGACCAGTTCTTTACATCTATTTTATAACGAACTGTGCTATCGATAGTAGAATTTGTTATTTCATAAATTCCAAATTCTCTGGCTGGAAAAACCTCTACATACTCCCCATAGCTTAAAACCAGAAGCTTTTTAACTTCTCCAAACTCAGACACCTCATAAGCATAAACGCCATCTCCCCATGCACCATGCAAAAAACAAACAGCCTTATCATCTTCGTAAAAAAAGAAATTTCTTTTATTATGAAACCTTCCATCTTTGAGAAGATATATCAACTCATGAGTTTCTTCATTGGCAAAGACACAGACATTACTACCATAATGCAGATTATCATTAAGTTCACCAATAAAAATATGATTACCGTTTGAAAATGTATGAGCATCAAATTCACTTGCTTTAAATCTAAGCAGGTGTTCCGTACCGCACCATAAGTCCATATAGTCCTTATCTTCACGAACTTCAAACACACCTTCAGGGTCCTGCACAGACACAATGTCAGGATAGACATTCGGATTTATGTCTCTTGTGCTGTTTGAATTCACTGTTTCTGTAGAGGCCACAATCGATGCACTCTCGTTTACAGCAACTTCTTTTTCATTTTCTGCTTCTGTATTTTCGAAACGCCCTTTTTTGCACGAAACGAAAAATGTAAGAAGAACAAGTGCAGTCATCAGCACAAGCAGAACTTTTTTCATGGTAAACCCCTTTTATTTTGTTTTTGGCGGTTGAACAACGCCGCCTTTATCAGCATAGTAAGCAATAGAGGTGGAATCATAGGGCTTACCATAAGTTATGATTAAAGTAGCCACTGATTGCCCCATTGTAGCGTTCTGCCGCATCATTTCAACAAGGGAATCCATTATGTACTGCTCATGAACACCAACACATCCGTTTGTATTTGAAGTGCCAGTCATATGAATGCAGTAACCAGATCCATACTCGTAGGAATCGTCATAGAGTTCAGCAGCAACAGTGGTTTCATAACCATTCAGCATGCCCTTCTCACCTCTGGCATACTGTTCAGATTGAGTCGCATTAGAACGAATCCAGTCTGTTCCATATGAGGCCACACCTGATCTATTGGTATCCAACCAAATATTCCAGGTTCCTTCCGGAAATTTTGTAGGCACCGTATAAAAACCTTCTTTGTAATACTGAGCCCTAGCAGTGTCAGACTTTGCTCTTGTATCTCCAGATTTTACAGCAGTGGTTATGGGAGATTTCCAAGGATCCCTTACTCCATTATCTGTAGATATTGCAGCAACGACATAACCTCCAAAAACATATTGAGCCTCCAATGTCATATTGTTCATATCAACAGTTATGCGAACTTCAAGCCCCAAGTCATCGGAATAGTCTATAGGATTTCCGCGACAATATGAATACCAGTTTTCAGAATCCCGTACAGGATCTTCCGTCGTAAAGCGAGCTACATCAGGTGAATAAAATCTGTATCCAAAGTCATACAGACGCATGTCCTTATCATAGAATTTGCCACAATACGAGCAGTCAAGTCCAAGGTCTCCAGTCTGAGCATTCTCAATCAAAGGCAATCCATCCACAGTGTAGTCAACAGAAGAAGAAACCTGTCCCTCAGAATCTATACAGGTTCGTAGGCTTGACTTCCAATCCTCTATGCATGAAAAGGTCTTCCCGTCAACAATCTGGTACACCAGTCGATTGTCTGCATACACAAAATATCGGGTTGATGTATTTTCTAGAAAATCTGCTGTATGTCTGTATCTGTATTGAGAGCCTACCATAGAATCTGCTAGGGAAGAATAATCAGTCCACTCCTTTAACTTTCTAAATGAAAAACCATCATATGCAAAATGAGTTATACTTCCATCAGAATTAACTTTCTGAATAAGACGGCCAAACACATCATAAGCAAAAGAGACACTGGCTTGAGTCTTTGAGCGACTGTCAAGGCAAATAAACTCTTTCACTCTATTATCTTCAGTATAAGTGAAAGTTTCAGTTTTGTAAACTGATTTTTTTTCAATTAAGTTTCCGTTTGCATCATAGCAATAATAAATTGAAGATTTACCTCCATCAAAACTAGATTCAATCAACCTGTTTTCCTCATCGTAAGAATAAGCTATTGTTCCGTATGGAGTTGTTTTTGTTATACGATTGCCATTTTCATCATAGGAATATGACTCTTTCCAAGCCTTGTATGTTTTTCCACCGAACTGTCTAAACTGAGCTGCTTCATTCTCACTAAGATAAAAATCAGGAAGCAAAGGGGCTGATTCTTTAGCAAATCCATACTGCGACAGTTCCTCCAAGCACTGTAGTTCTAAGGATTCAGAAACATTTCGAACAACACCGGTAAGTCTAAAGTGTCTGTCATAGGAATACTTGGAAACAGAAAAAATTCCGTTGTTATATGAAATTTCCATTACAATGTGTCCGTTACCATCATATGTTAATCCATAAGAGAATAGTAGCTCACCTTGAGAAGAACGGACCTCCTCATATACAGGACGAAGCAAATCATCATACTCCCACTTTGTTATTACACCATTTTCATCCTCTGCAAAAACAGGCAACCCCCTTTCGTCATAACGGATTTTATGCACATTGCTACCAACAGAAATGCCTGTTACTAAATTTTCAGTGTTATATTCATAACTAATCTCCATGTCATCAACAGACCTCATAACCGTATTTCCAAAACAGTCCGTTTCATATTTAACAACATCATAGTCAGAATAAACCTCCTTCATGTTATGCATGGAATCATAAGAAGCAAGAAGTCTGGAGGAATATAAGTCGCTTACAACACTGCCCCCTGTTATAAAAGACTGAGAGTCGGTACAAAGGGTGTCAGATCGTCCGCTGTCATATAAAACAGAAATGATATTACTTGCTTTATCTAAATGAGACTGATAAGAAGCCCCCTTTTTGTCTGTTGTAAACGAAATGCCATTCTTAACATCTGTCGAAAAAGACTCCTCATGTCCAAGTCTATCAACACGAGAAACACAGTTTCCAAATTCGTCATAAAAAAAGACATATTTCATTCCCTTAGCATCTGAGCATGCAACAGTACGCATATCCGGTGAATAAGTAAATTCTTGAATTATCGTACCATTTTCTACAACTTGCAAAAGGTTACCACTTCCGTCATAGGTATATTCCCGAAAAGGCATAAGCAAACCTTTTTCAGAGGCAAGTTGCCCCCTATCGGTATAAGTTCCTTCCCAAATAACAGTACCGTTCTGCTCGCAACACAATAAATTTCCCAAGACATCGTAATGATAATTTCTAATAATTCCATTTGAAAAGACTTCCTGAGAGATATTACCAAATGCATTATATGAATAAGAACAGTACAAAGAACGAATTCCATCAACCACCTTAAAGACAGTTTTTGTTCTGCCCAAAGAATCTGCTAAAACAGAATATGATACACCTTCATTCTGACTGCATTCGTCAATTGAAGATGAAGGGAAAATGTTTTTTTTATAATCAGTTACAAATCCATCTGCAGATATTTGCTTGATTAAATTTCCCATATCATCATAAACGAAACTATTCATGACAATACCGTTTCTAAGAACATTTGCAATCTCTCCTGTGGCTGAATCATAAATATAGTTCTCTACACCTCCATAAATATTTTTTACAGCTTTTAGATTTCCAGCAGGAGTATACTCAAAGGAAATTCTTCTATTCTCTGGATCAGTAACGGAAAGAACCTGATTATTTTCGTTTATAATCTGATGTCCAGCAAACACTCCGTTGACATAGACATCAAGATGCAAAAAGCCATCTCTATAGGAGTAGTCAAGCTTTTTATTTACAGGATTACCTATTGGGGACTTTGCAGAGTCTATAAACACTATTTCTGTTTGGATAATATTTCCATGGCAGTCATATTCGTAAGTGTAACAAACTCCACATGCATCATACTCAGCAGCAGGACCCTCATTCCATATGATTTTTCTAGCAAGCCTTCCACCAAGAGTATAGGTGCATTCAGATACAGTTCTCACTGATTCTTTTGCAGCCTCGCAAGTTTCACCATCACCCTCACTGTATGACAAAAGAAGATGTCGTTTGTCATAAGAATACTTATCAATATGCACATAACCTGTTTGTGGGTTTTCTGTATAAACTTCAGTTATATCGCCCCTAGCATTTCTGACTATGATTGTTCTGTTCCCGTTAGAGTCGGTCGCTGTTACGGAATAGTTCTTTTCATCATAAGAATAGGACTTTACATTTCCCTGCAAATCCTTCACTTCTTTTAGAGTATTATTATCAGAATACAAAATTGAATTCGAACCGTCAGAAGTTTGATTATAGTTTTCATCATACAAACATTCGCAATCAAGACCGAGGCCCTTAATTCGCGAAATTCCACCCCAACTGTTTCTTTCTATTGTTAAAGTTTTTACTCCATTTCGAACAACGCCAGAGCTTCCACCGTGAATGTCATACTCATAATTTGTAACAACACCGTCTCTGTCAGTATAAGAATTCAAATTTCCATTTTTAAGATATGACCACACTTCAAAAGACCCATCTGGATACAGGCATTCTTTCATATTGCCATATTCATCATAAGAAAACTTTTTTGTGCCGAACATATCTGTCGTTGCTATTACACGACCGTAATCATCATAATCATACAGTAAATATGTACCATCAGAAAAATGAGTCTCAGAGACCTGCTTAAACTCATTAAGAACATAGGAAGTTTCAAATCCGTCAGCATCCACATAATTGATGGAGTTAGTTTTATAATCGTAAGAAAAAGTTTCAGTACCAGACTCTTCATTTTTGACATGCATAACCCGTTTTTCTTTCACATCCGAGTCACTTCCATAATAAATGTCAATGAAACTTCCATCGTCCTTAACTATTTTTATCAAATCATCATCAGAATCATAGACAAACGAAGTTTTAGCATTTTCATTTTCTATAAAACTTAGGAGATTATTCTCGTAAACAAAGTTTATATGCTTCTTTTCACAATGATTATAAATAGAATCTATGCAACCTTGAGAATTCCATGCAAGTGTCAGTAACTTTTTTCCCTTGTGAGTAATAGAATCAAGCCTATGCGTTTCTTCATCATAATCAAACTCTATTGAGCTACCATATTCATCTTCGAACTTTACAGGTTGACCAAACCTGTTAAAATACTTTACTTTACCATCCAGTTCATGCAGCTCGTAACTGCCGTCTGACTTCTCCGTTATAAAGGAACTTATCACGCCACCTTCATTAATACATTCCCAATTTCCAGAAGCAGTATTGTGAGCATAAATTCCAACAGATGAGTTATCCGACATATAAAATATAACATTATAGCCAAAAGCATTCGTATTAGAAATGAATGAACTATTTACATAAGAATTTCTATTCACCTCAGACTGATGTTCCTGCATGGAAAGTTCGCTATTTGAGGCTAGATTTTGCAAATAGAAAGAAGTTGTTTCAAGGCTATTGTATTGCTGCAAGGCTTCTGTGGACAAGATGCTTATTTTATCCACCCTGTTCTTAAGTGAATTAATTGTATTTATATTTTTCAATAATTCAATATATTCACCAAGTCCGTCCACTCCTTCCGACCTAACAATGCAGGTATCCAAACTAGACATCCACTTCTTACCGAACGAACCATCTCCAGAGCCACCACTGACATAATAAAGTCTGACAGGGAAGCTATATAGTCCGTAATGAATAGAAGTTTCAACAGTTTCCAGAGCATATTGTCCTGTTGAAAGCAAGACAGGATCTCCTACTTCTTCAGGAGGCCGAACCATAAACAAACTGACCCCATCTTTTGCAGCTCGTTTGTATCTCGCATAAATAGGCTCCGACTTTATGGCTTCGATTACTTTCTGTCTTTCAAAAGGATCATACAAACTAGACAATATAGAAAACTTCTTTTCTTCAGACATATTCGACACTAAGATACCTGCGTTTGCAACAATAAAGGCTTCCTCGTGTTGAATCCATTCCAATTCTTTGCGTTCTTCCTCAAGCTGTTTTTCATACGCTTTTTGTCTATTAAGAGATTCTTCAGCGGATTTTTTCGCATCATCAAGTGCTGACGAGCAAGTATTCGCATACGCATTTGCGGCGTCAGCTTTATCCTTAGCGGCGAGCATTTTCTTTTCAAGTTCTTTATATTCAGGCGAATCTTTTGAAACACCGCGCTGCAATGCCTGCTCACATGCATTCTGTGCATCAGAAAGAGCAGACTGAGCATTACTCTGCGCCAGTTTTGCCCTCTCAGTTTCAGCATTTGCCTGAGAGAGGGCTCGTTGAGACGCTTCAGTTTCGGCTACCAGACTACTTTTGGTTCTTTCCTGTTCAGCTTTCATTGCAGCCTTAGCTCCTTCGGCTTTTTCTTTATCTATGGCTTTCTTAATTTGCTCTTCGATAGTAGAACCTTCCTGCCCAGGTCCTATCCAATAATCAACATTCTGATATGTTTTCTTCACTCCATAACACATGCTAGTTACGACAACACAAAACAGAATTAGACAATACAAGTATTTTTTCATTTTTATCTCCTTACTAAAAGTTGTTTTTTCTAAACAGCATCCCCAACAACCCACCGCCAGCAAAAGTGGGAACATAGCCAACAGAATCCTTCACGAAGGCGCACTGATTTTTCTCTCCGCTTCCATTTACATACGAAGCAGGGAACGGGGAAGAAATGTCACCAGAAGCGTCAAGTTCACAGACAAAAACTCCCAAAGGAATGTGGCCGTTAGAAGTTCTGGTCTGAACGCTATTGAACAAATCTCTTTCTACATCTTTAATTTCTTCTGCAAGGTGAGGAAATTCTGACTCCACAGCAGAAAGGAAATCATAAATTGAAATATAGGCTTCTGACTTTGCATTGGGAACAAAGAGCAACCCTGCACTTCTAACAAGTTTCTTTAGCGACTCAACATCATCCTCGCTGCAAATACATTTCGTAAGAGAACTGGCTAACGAATCAAACGAAGCAAATAGTTCTCCTATATGGGAAAGCGAAACTACTGCAAAGGAAGTATCATCCTTTGGTTCTGGCAAAGAAAAAAAATCCTGTCCGGCGGATATGTTTCTGGAAATTTCATGTAGCCATGTTGTGTAGTTCCATCCAGAATAAGGCGAAAGTCCCTCGGTTCCGCAGAGCCAGCGAGCACAATTCTTAAGTTCATAGCACACCTCTAGTTCCGCACCAAAGCATGTGTCAAAGCCGATAAATTCCAACACTTCATCTTTCATGCCGTCTTCAATCGCCTCTCGCAAAGTACAAAGATGCATGTAGCCTCCACCGTTGTCGTCAAAAGCAAAGGCTTTTACTTTTTTTGAACTGTAACTTATGCCATCCAAAGAAAGTCCTCGCCAGCCTGTACCGTGGCCCCACATCACAAGAGCATATCGATCAGCAGGAAAAGCCCTGCAAGAATACGAAAGCAGTCCGCTTAAAGTTTTTTTACTGGACATATCAAGTTCGCTATCGTGGGAAAGTTCAAGAGACAGTTCTGGGCAGGGAAGTTGTTCTGAAACTATCGTCTTGTTCATGCCGTTAGCATCATGTTTAACTTTGTATAACCGGGTTGAAGACCAGTTTCCGTTGCTATTGTCGTAAAGATCGCTCCTGTCAAGAAGGACAAGAACCGTAATTTTTTCTTCGTCATAAAAAGCCGCTTCCATTTCGTTCAAGTCTTCCAGTGCCGCAGATTCCAAATCATTGTCAGCAGCCATGTAGACCATAAGAGTAAGTTTTCCCTCATTACCAGAAGAGACATTTTCATTTGACGGTGCTATATAAGAGGAACAGGAAGTCAAAGAAATCACAAGTGCAATAGTTAATAAGACAAAAGTATTTTTCACAGCCACCTCACTCAGCATAAAAGCCCATGGGATCTGACCACACTGAGCCGTCAGAAAAAACTATTTCAGAAGCAAAAAGATTTCCCACCTGATATGTTTTAAACAGATGAGGTCCCAGTGCATCATCCAAACTTACAATAATCTCTTTTGAATCAAGAGGTTTTATTTTTTCAGTGTGAACCGTAACAATTGCATTTCCTACAGGCGAACTTAGCTGACCGTCAGAATCGAAAACCAGAAAGGAAAGTGTTACCTGACGCACAACCTTATTGCTCTTGTTTGAAAAAACAATGTGTGCTCCTGCAAAATTATAGTAGGACGAATAGGAGCCAATCCTTACAGTCTTACTTTTTACAGCATAGGGAGCGTAAGACAAATCCGTATTACATGACGACAGCACAAGGGCAAAAAAGATAAGTGCAGTAAAAAGACAAATTTTCTTATTCATCCAGCACCTCCACAAGAAGTTTTTCTATAAACTCTACAGAAGCCGCACTTTCTTTGTTTAGCGACTGAAGAAGTTTAAGCGAAGAAGATGTTTCTCCGTTTTTATAAGAGATAACTGATGCATAGGCGGTGGCTACATCTGACTCTGCGTTAGAACGGGCAGCATCAAAAAGAAGATTGCACACATTCTGAGCCTGAACAAAATCTTTTGCTCGGATTAACGAAGAACATTCTTCGCATAAGTCTGCAAAAGCTCGGGCAGAAATGCAAACAACTCCACCGTCAGCAAAGGAATTTTCATCTAGCGCAAGGGTTTCCCATCCCGTCTTTTTTGCAAGAACAGTCTGTCCTGCATACCGTTCAGGAATAAGAGCAAAGCCACTTTGGTTTGTCATGGCAATGCACCTGTCATCCACATAAAAACAGTAGCCAACAACAGGCTTATCATCCGATGAACAGATGAAGCAATAAGAGTCACCCTGCATTTTTTTTACAGAAGAAGTTCTACAGGAACACAAGAGACATGCAAAAAGCACAAAGGCAAAAGTAATTTTTTTCATTCGTACGCTCCTTTAATTTTTCCATCTGAATCTAAATAGAACACTACACGGTGTCCATTCTTTTGAAGTATGGTTCCAATCTGATTTTTATTTTCAGACTGATTTTTCTTAGCTAGCGGTACCGGCTTAATTTCCTCTTTTGCAGGAACAAACAGTTTCCAGTGAACCTGAAGAAGTTTATGCAGCACAAAATCCTGACTTGCATCGTCCAAGGTAAAAGTAAGCAGCAGCACTCCGTTACCCAAAGAAACAGAAATACTCCGAATGTCCAAAGTATTTTCAAAACAGAATGTGGAAAATTCTCTTGCAAAGTTTCCAAACCTATTTTGAGGAACAGAAACCACATACCTTTTACCGTCAAAACTTTCTTCAGAAAGTGAAGCTGAACATCGCTCTAGAACAGAACGCATCAGTGGTGGCACAAAGGCAGAGTCAACCGGAGAATCTGAGTGAGGTGCCGTATAGTCCGATTGCCAGGACAAAGAAAAAGAAGGAAGACCCGAACTATATGTCACGCTTGAAACCGACATGCCCGAAAGACAAGTGATTTTGGAGGCTAGCACTTCAGGAAACACATTTTTAATATGCATTTCGGACTTTCCGTTTTCAAAGGAAAAGGATTCTATAATTCCACCAGCACGGGAGACTGAAAGAAAAATTTCATCCACTTCTTTTGGAAAGGAAATAGGTGCAACATATGGTTCAGGGTCTTCCATTATTACATTAAGATTTTTTACAGCCGGTCTGTTTGTACGGGAAAGAACAAAGAGCACGGCACATAAGGAAACAAAAGCCACAGAAAGAATCAGGTAAAGCGTCATCTTAATGGAAAAGGCAGGACGATTTTTTTGTCCCTCAAGAAAGAGTAGCCCTCTATTTTTAGTACGATAAGAAGCAAGAGTCGTCTTATCCATAACAGCCACAGAAGCTTCCAGTCCCTTTTTGCGAAGATGATAAACTGCATCAACAGAACACCGGGAAGAAAATCTTGGATGCAGTTTTTCCAGTTCTCGCTTTATATACTGATTTCGTTCACGGCTTCGTAAGAGCAAGGGCATTTTTATAGAATAAAGTTCATAATCATTTCGTTGGATTACATTACTTCCCTTCATCAATTTTTCTCCTCTGTAAATCTGGCTGATTTTTTCTTTCCCTCATGAGTCCATGTGCATTCGGGGTAAGAAACGCTCATGTCTTCATCCGCCCACAGGGATTTGCAAAGCACGACAAAATCTTCTACACGGTTTTCGCTAACCGCACGGGGAAGACCGCTGACTATAAAAGAATCATGGTCAAGCTCCCGACGAAGACAGGCAGTTTTTTCGGAGACCGTCTTGTATGAATACAAAAGGCCGCAAAATGATGCTGCAAACACAAGCAGGAGAGAACAGCATGCAAGGGCTTCAATCAACTTCATAGACAATTCCATTCTGATAAAATGAATCATATTGCTTTTTTGCAACATGATATTCCGCACAAAGCACCGCCGCACACACAAACATCAGCATAGAAAGACATGCCATAATGCACAATGCGCTTGCCAACATGGAACCGTCAACTTTACTTCCACGAACAGATGTCTTCATTTTTTCCTGTACCTCCTGCTACTCCGTCTGCTCCGAATGAATAGATGACATAGGGAACTTGCGATGGCGCATCATGGGGAAAGTCTGCACTTCCATATTGTGCGTAGACGAAGGGATTTCCCCACGGGTCATTCTGAATGCATTTGTCAACATAGGGACCACTCCAGTTTGACGGCACGGGAACAAGAACCGGCTTTTGCCAGAGTGCATCAAGTCCCTGCTGGACCGAGGGGAAAGTTCCGCAGTCAACATAGTAGGCCTGAAGAGCAGCCTTGTACTGCGAAACAGTCTGTGCGCAAGAGACAGAACGGGCGGTATCAACTGCCTTGACGGCAGACAAACCGACAGCCGCAGTAAGAATCGCTCCAATGGCAAGGACCGCAAGGGTTTCCACAAATGTAAAACCGCTTTCTTTTGTTTCATAAGTTTTTCTCCTTTTCTGTTTCATTTTTTTCTCCTATATAACCAATGTTGAAAACAACACGGGAATGACAATTTCTTTAAGCAGGATGATTATGTAAACCGCAACGGTAACAATCAGCAGAGGCTGCAAAAGCGAAAGACAGACTGTTTCTTTTTTCTTCTGCTCAGACTTCAAAAGATTTGAAAGATGTAGGAATGCACTCGCAATGTTTCCTGTTCTTTGGGAAAACTGCATGTACATTGAAGCACAGGTATGCAGAGGTTTAAGAGCCTTCGAAAGCTCCTCTCCAGACTGTAGATCTAAAAGGGACTGAGCAAGAATTTTCTGCACAGGGCTTCCATCACGGCAAAGAAGAACTGCATTTTTTAAAGCCCTTGCAAGAGGAACTCCATGTAAAAGCAGAAAGTGAATGATCCGGCAGGCCTCAAGACATTCATTTCGTGACAGACAGTAAAACACAAAACTAAGTGTTAGCGCAGAGGCTACAAAAAGAAAAACCGCACCTTTTATAATTCCAGAAAGAGGATTGACTGATTCATGCATGACAAAAAGGCTACTGAACCGGCACAGAGCAAGAGAAGAAGCAAAAGCTAAAAGAATTACAAACAGGGGATAAACCAAGGCAGCCAGAACTGATTCACCATGTTTTACAGAAGTTTCCGCATCTTCACGAAGAAAAGAAAAAGCCTCGCTTACACTGCCACTTTCTTCCATTGCAGAAATAAGTCCGCAGTAAAAAGCTGGAAAGCGAAGGGATCGACACTTTGCAAAAGAATCAGAGAGGGAAGAACCGTCTTCCAAAGATGAGCATATTTCCTTTCCCGTAGATTTTACAGTTCTGTCTCCCTCTTCTATTTTAGAAAGGGTGTAAAAAGTTTCCCTTACCGAAAGACCTGATGCGAGAAGTTCGCTGGCACTCAGAATAAATGTATACAAAGATTTTTTCATGCAAACTCCGACATTTTCTTTACCACAGCACTCATTCCCGAAGGACTTAAGTTCTGAACGATTACACCGCACACCACCGACCGAACTACAGCACTTCCAACTCCCAGTTCTTCAAGACGCATAAGGGCCTGTTCTGCGCTGACTGTGTGCAGGGTTGCAAACACAAGATGCCCCGTTAGCGAAGCCTGAACAGCAGTCTGAGCCGTAAGACTATCTCTTATTTCTCCAATAAAAATAATATCTGGGTCCTGCCTAAAAACGCTTCTTAGGGCGGAAGAAAAACTTACTCCCTGTTCCGCATGAACCGCAATTTGGGTAACACCGGGAAGAACATATTCAGGAGGCTCTTCTATGCTCACGATTTTTTTCTTTCCATCAGAGACAGACTGAATGTGCTCCAGCATTGCACCTGCCGTAGTAGATTTTCCAGAACCTGTGGGACCACAAATTAAAACAAGTCCAAAGGGAAGAGTGCAAAAGCATTCAACAGTTTCAAGCTGTTCTTTTGAAAAGCCTAGGGAAGAAAGTTTAAGCGGAACCCTTGCCACATCAAGAATGCGAAGAACTACAGATTCAGAAAGTACGGAAGGAACGCAGGAAACACGCACATACACGGAATGTCCGTCTGGAGAAGAAAAAGAAAACTGTCCATCCTGAGGCAGGCGAGTCTCGGCCACATTCATGTTTGCAAGAACCTTTATGCGTCGCACAAGAGAAAGTGTCTGTTCTTGTTCCAAAAAAGAAATTTCCTTTAAGATACCCTTTACCCTAAACTGCACATGGGAATCTTCTATATGAATGTCGGTTGCGTTTTCGTCACATGCGTTTATCAGTATACTTTCAAGCAAAGCGGCGGCGGCACTTTCTGATTTTTCAGTTTCCTGCTTAGAGGAAAGATTTTTTTCGATTTCCTTTTCCGAAGAAAAAAGAATGCTGATTTTTTTTGTAAATTCCGAACGCTCAAGAAATTCAAAATTCAGCTCAGGTTCTTCTGGCGCATAAAAACTTTTTACAGAACGGACAAGTCGCTCCTTTAGTTCTTCATTGGAAAAATCCGTAAGACCAAACACAATTGCATTTGCAGAACTTTGTAAAACCAGAACACCGTTATGCAGGCAGAATGCTGGCGAAAGAATAAAGTCATTCATTAATTTCGGCCTCCAAAACAAATTCTTTAAGGATTGAATCTACAGAAAATTCATCCCCACAACTTTCATCTTTTTTACAGTCTGCATCGTCCTGTTCCCAATGGGGCACAAGATAGATAACCATTTCAGTATGCTCTTTTGTCTTTGCCTTAGACTTGAACAAAAGTCCAAGACCCGGAATCTGTGAAAGAAGAGGAACTCCTTCCTGAGCGGAACTTTCTTCGTCCTGAACAAGTCCGGTAAGTACTATAGGTTCTCCGCTTTTTGCACGAACTTGAGTTGTTATGATTTTTTCACTTGTGGGAGGAGGGTTTCCTGTTTTGGAAGAAAGGTCTGCCCCTTGCCTAGAAACAGATGCCGTAATGGAACTTGTTATCATTCCGTCGCCGCTTATCCATCCAGTAACTTCAAGACGCAGGCCCGAAACTATTTCACGGGTTATGCCTGTGTAAATGGGCTTACCAGTTGCAGGGTCAACATTGTTGTCACGATAACGGTATGTGTTTGTATTTTTAAAGCTGATTGTTCCTCCACTGACGCCATAAAGTGTTGTGTCTGCAAAAACACTTGCATTGTTTTTATTAAGGGCAGTCTGCAGGGAGGCTGCAAATCCAAGACCAAATGCAGAAACTACATCAAGATTAAAATTAAGCACGGAACCAAGTACAGCAGAAACATTATTCTTGTCTCCCATGGTAAGTCTGTTTGCCGTAAAGGAGTTGTCCCATGAAAAATCTTCTGTATTCTGATACTGAACTATAAGCACATCGTAGCGAAGTCTTTTTACAGGACAGTCTATGTTTTTCATTGCAGAAAGTAGAAGCTGGTATTCGGCTTCAGTGCCTGTAAAAAAGCAGAGCGTGTCCTGAGTTGTTTTTGAAAATGAGGATGACTTTAACTGAGGAGGAAGATGAGAAAGTAGTTCGTCAACAGTAATGTACTGAAGTGAAACCGTATAATTTTTTTGAACAGAATCTACGGTTTGCAGAAAGTCAGCAATTTCTTTGTGAAGAGGTAACTCTGCCCTGCACAGAAAATTCTTCTGATCAGGAAGAGGTATAAGTTCAACTTTTCCAAAACGAGAAGTAATTAACTGTATAGCAGAAGAAGCATTTATAAAAGAAAGGGAATAAGTTTTCCACTCCTTGCCATTGTTAAGTGCAGAATCAATTTTATTCTGTTCAGAAAAAACATAATGAATGCCGTCAAGAACAACATCAGTTACACCGTACTCGGACGAAAGCAAGAACATGATGTTTGCATAAGAAACCTCTGAAAGCATAATGTGTCTTACGGATTCAGAAAGTTCGCCTACAAGAACAAACTGTTCTCCAGTAAGAGAAAACAGTTTTTCTACAAGTTCTGCAAGGCTTACATTTTCTGCATTTACAGAAAAAGAATCTTCGCCGTTCTTTAAAACTGAACAAGACCGTTGGGAAGCAAAGGCATTCCGCTGGTTAAGCGTCTGACTGTTTCTTACGATTTTTACAAAGGATGAGTTTTCCTGCACTTCGTAGTCAGTTCCAAGGCGGCGTACAAGGGACAGAACAAAATCTTTTGCGCAGCTTCCTTCCGCATGAATTGAAAGAGAAAGTTCGGGGAGGATGTCGTAGGAAATTTCCGTACCAAAAAATACAGAAAGTTTTTCTACCAGACGGCTTGGCTTTATGTCGCTTGCATCAAGAATCCAAAGCGAAGAATTTTCTTCGGGCTTATAAAGGCGCACCCGGCTTACCGTCCACGAGTCTGCTTCTTTGGAAACATAAAGTCGCTCTGCAGAAAGAAATTTGTCAAAGGCTTCTTCAAAGTTTTGACCTGCAAAGCGGAAAGTTCCCCTGCCCTGCACGGTGTCATCCGCAGAAATTGAAATTCCCGAATACAGACTGAGCATGTAAAAAAGTTCGCTGTAGTCGCGATCCACAAATTCAAATCCTTCCAATGTTGTTCCAGATTCCGCAGAAAAAACCTGCACTGGCAACAGCATTAGAAGCATGGCAATCAAGGTGATAAAAAATCTTTTACTCTTCATACACTATGATATTTGCTCTGGATTTTACTTTTTGAACACAAAAACGGAAAAATTTAACAATTTTTTTTAAATGGGGCTGTCACAGTCAGAGGCCTTTATGTTTGCGAACACGAAGTAACTCTGAAAGAGTTCAATCAGTATATGAAGCAGAAATTCCTCTCTTGCAAGATGCATGTAAAAAGACTAAAATACGTGCAGGAGTTTTTATGCTAGCAAAAAGATTGGAAAACTTGCACCCTTATGTTCCGGGTGAACAGCCCACTGACAGGGTTTACATAAAACTAAACGCAAACGAAAATCCTTATCCGCCCCACCCCTCAGTTTTGGATTCCCTTGAAAAAACTGTGCGTGCAAATTCTTACAGGCTTGGGCTTTATCCTGACCCTGATGTAACTGAACTAAGGGAAGAAATTGCTTCCATGCTAAATAAGACAGGCGGTGCATTCTGGAGTACAAAAAAGTCAGGGGAAACTTTCTGTGCATCAGAAGAAAATAAAATTCCCTTTACCGTAACAAGCGACATGATTTTTTGCGGAAACGGAAGTGATGAAGTTTTAAGTTTTGTCTTTTACACTTTTTTTGATTCAGACAGGCCTCTTATAACTCCAACTTTTTCGTACAGTTTTTATCCAGTTTACTGCGACTATTACAAAATTCCCATGAATAAAATTCCGCTTAAGGAAGACTGGTCTTTAGACATTGAGCGCATGACGGCAGAAGCGAACAAGACAGACAGTGCTACAATTTTTGCAAATCCCAATGCACCTACAGGAATTGCACTAACGCGAAATCAGATTAGGGAAATGATAAAAAAATGTCCCAAAGACAAAGTTTTTGTAGTGGACGAAGCTTACTGTGACTTTGGCGGAGAAAGTTGTATTCCCCTGCTTGCAGAATTTGACAATCTGGTAATAGTTAGAACATTCAGCAAAAGTCTTTCTCTTGCAGGCATGAGGCTGGGCTATCTTGTTTCTTCTCCAAAACTGATTCAGGCCGTGTTCCAGGTAAAGAATTCCTTCAATCACTTTCCTGTGGACTACATTGCTCAAACTGTGGCAAAGGCTACATGCAGGGCAAGCGACTATTACATTCAAAATGCAAAGACTATTGCAAGCGAACGAGATTCATTTACGGAGTTTTTACGAAGCAGAGGATGGTTTGTAATTGACAGCGCAACAAACTTTGTGTTTGCAAAAAAAGATGGAGTAAACGGAAGGAACGCCTACGAGTTTGTAAAGAAGAATGGAATTTTAATACGGCACTTTGCAACGCCCGGCATAGAAGATTTTGTGCGCATAACAATCGGAACGCCGGAACAGATGACAAAGTTAAAAGAAATTATGAAAAACCTGTAACGGAGGATTTATGAAATTTTTAGTACTGAGCGACATTCACGGAAACCTTGAGGCATTGGACAAACTTGATAAAGAATTTTCAAATGCTGATGCCGTCCTTTTTGGCGGAGACTTTGCAAAATTTGGAGAACCAGAAACAGGTCTTCCTGTTCTTGAAAAACTCTGTACCAAGCACGATACGATTTTTTCTGTAATAGGCAACTGTGATGAACCTGAGTTTTTGCCTGAGGTTGAAGCTCGCGACTGCTCCATAGAAAAGGCCCTTATCTTTAATGAAGGACTTGCCTTTGCAGGAAGCGGCGGCGGAACCAAGTTTACAGGAACCACTCCTTTTGAACGCACGGAAGAAGAAATAATGTCTGACTTTGCCCTTGTTGCGGAATCAAAGGAAACAATATGGAACAACCTTATACTTATTTCCCACAATCCTCCTAAGGACACAAAATGCGACATGGTATCAGGAGGAGTACATGTGGGTAGCCAACTTCTTACGGACTTTATAAAAAAGGTTAAGCCCCTTGTTGTAATTACGGGACACATTCACGAAAGCGCAGGAATAGACACCGTAGGAGAAACAACGGTCATAAATCCGGGTGCACTTCTTGAAGGAAAATACGCCCATCTTGAAGTTGAAAAAACTGAGGACAAGTGGCGCGTAGTTAAGGCTGAACTTTGCAGTCTTTAAAGGGGAGCTTTTTCTACTCTACAAAGGAAGTACAGAACCTGAACCCAAGATAGTTGTAGGCTTCGTTGGGATCAAATGCATAGCGGTCAGCGGCGAAAATTAGGAAGGAATATGGTGACCAGCTTCCGCCGCGGCATACCCTCTGAGAACCAAATCTTGGACCTGCGGAACGGGCTTCTGGTTCAGTGTCTTCGTAGTCGGCTTCCCAGTCCCAGCAGAATTCTAGAACATTTCCGCTCATGTCGAAAAGTCCTGAACCGTTGGCGTTTCCGCTTCCGGGGGCAGGTGATGCACTTAAGTCAAAGGGTGTTCCTGCTGTTCCCACAACATGGGCTGTAGTTGCATTGTCGGAATACCAAGCCACATCTTCCGCCTCAAGTTCGGAAGTCTGACCGCTTGCTAGGTCTCCCCTCTGTACGCCGTCCAAAGTTTTTCTTGCGGCATATTCCCATTCTGTTTCGGTGGGCAGTCTGAATCCGTCTGCTTCCCAGTTGCATTCCGCTAGGTCGCATGCAAGAGTGTCGGTGGCATCTCTTAAGACTTCTCCGCTGTAGGTGTAGCAGGGAGTCCGTCCCTTCATTTCGCTTAGAGCATTGCACCAGACAATTACATCGTACCAGCTTATCATGGTAACAGGCTGATACTGCCGCATCTGAGTTGGTAAGCGGCCCCTTCTTCCAGCAGAGCCTTCCTGTCCTGGATTCTGAAAAAGGTAGCCTCGGTTGGTGGCCCATTCAAGAACCTCGTACCAAAGGCTGTATGTTGTTTCGTAACGGTTTATGGCAAAGGCCTTTACCCATCTACGGGCTGTAAAAGACTGAACATTTTCGCCAATGGTAAACTTACCGTAAACTTCGTTTGTCTTTGGCGCAATGGTAACTAGATCAAAATCCCTAAAGCCCTCAGAATTCTGCGCAATACAGGGAAGAAGACACAGCGAAAAAACAGTCAGTACAAGAAACTTCCTCACATTCATTTTTTTGCCTCCGCAAGTTTTTCCTGTTTCTTAAGGACACGCTTCTGCCTGCGTTCTGAGCGCCTGCGCTTAAGCGTTTTCCTTTTTGTTACGACAATGGGGGACGCGTACTTTGAAGTCTTTGCAATAATCCACCAGCCGCAAAGTGCAACAATAATGCACATTACACTTATTATAACCATTCCTATCCACCCAGAGTTACTCCAAGGAAGAGGAACATTCATGCCAAAGAAACTTGTTATAAATGTAGGTAGCATCATAACAAGTGAAATTATGGTCATGCGCTTCATTACAATGCTTAGGTTGTTGGAAATAAGAGAAGCGGATGCATCGTTCATCTGAGCCATAATATTTGTATAGGTATCTGCCATTTCCATAGCCTGACGGTTATCAATTTCTACATCGTCAAGCCAGTCTTGATCTTCTTCGTCCAGTTTAAGGATTCTTGTCTTGCGCAATTTTTCTAGAAGCAGCTGATTGCTTTTAAGGGAAGCCTCAAAGAAAACCAGAGATTTCTGAATGTTTAAAAGCTGAAGGAATTCCTGATTTTCTACCGAGCGGAACATTTCGTTCTGAATACTTGTGGCACGACGGTTTAGTTCTTTAAGGTAGCGCAGATATGTTGTGTCTGCCCGTGACAGAAAGCGGATTGTAAATGCCGTGGTGTCGCTTAAGGAAAGTTCCTTAATGCGGTTTGCGGCAAAGTCCTTAAGCACATCGCAGTCGGTCCAGCATATTGTTATGAAGAATTTTTCCTTAATGATGATTCCAAGAGGGGCACAAAAATAGCTGATATCATCCCCCGGAGAAAAAACAGGAAGCCTTACGATTGTAAGAATATAGTTTTCGTCTTCGTTTTTTTCTATACGGGAAAGTTCGTCTGGGTCCAAAATATCCAGCATGTGTTCAGGATCTATGCTGAATTTATGCTCCAGTTCTACAATATCGTCCCTTGTAACGGAGCGTGCGTCTACCCATGTATGTCTTGAAAGGTCAAGCTCTTCTTCATCTTTCTGAACAAGCCGACCGTTTTCCTGCTGCCATAAAGTTATCATTTTCTATTCCTTTCCAAAAAAGTGCTTGTTTGTTTTGGTCACCGAAATAACTACCGCCACCGTCCATAAAATGCCTCCTTTGGAAAAAAGAATGTAACCCGTAGCACAGGTTGGTTTGACAAACTTAGTTAAGTATAGCAAAAAAACAGTCTGATGACAAGGCAAGAACCTTTAGTAGGCAGGGTAATGGATGCACAATTGTAAAAAAGGAGTGACAAGGCACACTTGTAGCAGGCGCGTGCAAGTGTGCGTCAAAATCTTAGCAAAATCCACGGATGTACAATTGTCCAAGAAGGAGCGACAAGGACATCGCGTCAAAATTTTAGCAGTGAGTAATTCAAGTTTTTGCCTTGCAAAAACTTGACCATGAAAAAATCCAGGGATGGATTTTTTCATGGAATGTTCTTCACCAGCTTAATCATGAACAGTTCAGTGTAGCGCTTTAGTGCGGGCGTGTTCTTTATCTTCATTAGGCTGGGAGTATTTACCAGAGAATCTGCCAAACTTGAAATTCTGTCTGGAGTAAATCCTGAGGCGTGCAGAGTCCTTAACACCTTGCGCATGTAGTCTCGGATAAGAGAGTTTACATCTTCGGTAAGGTTGTCGTGGGCCTGTTTTCCTATCATGTTGTTCCACTCGTGCTCGTAGCCTTCAAGTTCACGGTTAAGAGAACTGTTTGCAGGAACAAGAGCCTTTTCCGCTTCTTCTGCAGCAGCCCTTAACTCAAGTTTTCGAGTCTTACGGCTAGAATCGCTAGTATCGGCGGCATCACGCTTGGCCTGTTCGTGTTTTTCTTCCTGAATTTTTTCTTCCCGAAGCTGTTCAGTTGCAGACTTATGAACTTCCTTCTTTGTCTTGCTCTTTGGCTTACGGAAAATAAGGGCCGCAATCCATGAAATAATCGGCGTGGTATACCAGAAGGGTAGCTTTATGCGTGCATCAGTATAAATTTCCTGACGGCTTATCATAAGAAGTTCGCTATAGGGAACAAGGGAATCGTTGCGGTATAGCATTATGTGTCCCGGCGTTGTGTCTTCAAAAGAAAGTACCGGCAAAAATGAAGACTGAAGCAAGGAAGAAAGTATGGGCTGAGCAACAGAAGTTTCGTGGCGCAGGCACTGCTCAAAGGCAAGATTTTCCCTCATTTCGGGAAGGGTTTCCCATTCAAGAAGTTTCTTGTACCACAGTTTAGTAAGAGATTCCCTAACCGTAACGCGGGCATCGGCACACAGCCTGATTATAAGCTGCATTACCTTTTCCTTAAGAATGAAGTATCCTTCTCCATCACCGACTTTAAAAGTAAGCAGTTCTGGAAGCTGGTTTCCTTCTGTGTGGGTTGTCTTCATTTCAAGATAATGCTTAAGGTCATCTTCTGTATACTGCCCCAAAAGGTTGGCTCCGTGAGGATCCTTAAACTTTACAATGTCGCTCATGGTAAAGTAATATGGCGGCTGGCCAAGAAGCATTTCCAGATTTTTAAAGGCGTTGTCCTTGGTCTGCTTAGTCTGAGCCTGAGTCTTGTAGAATGAAGAGGCGGCTTCAATTATGTAAACGGACTGAAGAACATTTATGTCTTCGGAAGTAAAGTCCTTAAGCTTGTCGTAGTCCTGCTTTATAAAGTAAGCCATCTGGCTCCAGTAGTAGAAGGTGTTGTCGCTTACATCCTTTAGATTTTCCAAAGCACCGGTGGGGTTTTCCATAAAGAGTTTAAAGAAGTTCTTTACTCCCATTTCCTTTCCCGGATTGGATATAGAAATTTTCTTTAGGAAGTAGTCGTGAGTGTCGCCCTTTTTCATCAGCTCGTGAAGTTTTTTTAGGGCGGCCTGAATCAGAGTGTTTACAGAAACCGAAGAAGGAAAAAGTACAGTAGAAACTCCCTTTGAAAATGTAATTCCGTATAAAGTCCTGTCGTTAAGAATTTCCTTTTCCATCAACTTATAGATTATTTCTGTTGACTGAGCTGTGGTAACGATTGCCGTAGGCGTGTGCTTGCTAAGGTCGTTTATATTTGGAAAGGGAATTGACGGTGTAATAAGAATGTCTTTGTAGATGTTTGTAAAGTATTCAATGTAGTAGCCAATAACATAAATGGTCTGCTTTGTAATGCCTGTGGAAGCGATTACAATCTGCCGTTCGTCGGAATACTTCTGAAGCTCATCCGCTATTGCCGCAGTAGAAGTTGTGTACAAGGCCAAATCGGGGTTTTCTGCAAGATGATGCTGGGAATAACGCTTTACATAATCGCAAAATTCTCCATAATCGATGGAGGGACTTTTTTGTTTTGATGCATAAAACTTTAAAAGTGTTAGGATATTTGCCGTTGTTGCCATATCTTTCTTATTATACTCCAAAATGTCTAATTCAACAAGCATTTTTTTTGCTGATTTGTCTGAATTTGAGTGCATTTTTTGTAATTCCAGCGCTATTTAAATAGTGTAAGGCGAAAAAATGAGTCTGGCGCGCGCACATTTTTTTGTACTAAAAACTTAACGAGGAAACATTATGAACTCACTTAACCAAATCATTGTAGAAGGCAACGTTGTCAAAAGTCCTGAATCAAGGACCATTCCCACTGGCACCATTGCATGCACATTTCCCATCGCAGTAAACCGCTACTACAAGGCTGCCGACGGGGAAAAAACTCAGGAAGTTTCTTTCTTTGATGTGGACACTTACGGTTCTTTGGCGGAGGCATGCGTAAAGTGGTGTCCCAAGGGCAGAGGCGTAAGGGTTGTAGGAAGACTTAAGCAGGACCGGTGGAAGTCTGAAGACGGAAAGGCAAGAACCAGAATAAAAATTGTGGCTGAGCATGTGGAATTTAAGCCGGTATTTAAAAAGGCAGACGGTAAGGAAGACCCAGCACCACAGTCTGCCGACGCCAACGGAAATTCCCCAAGTAAAAGAAAAAAACTTGCCATGCTTGCAGAAGCGGCGGCCGCGGCACAGAGCGAACAGGAGGTGGGAGAAATAGCATTCTAACATTTCTAACAAGCGGCTTTTTACAGTTTAAAAAGCCGCAAAGTTCCATGATAACTTACAAAAGTCGCCATGGAACGCAAAGTTCTTTGGCGACTTATTGAAGTCGACAAAGAACTTATGTCTGCCGTCTAAATAGTTCATATCCATTCCCAAACTCCTCCTTATATAAACAGGACGGCAGACATTTTTCTACTTTCTTCGGCCCTTACCCTTCGCAGAAGAGTTGGTCTTTCCCCTGCTTGCTATATTTTTTGTGTAAGAAGTTCTTGCACCGCTGTTCCGAGAACTCTTTGCACCCTTTGCAAAAGATTCAGAGGCGGCACGAGCGGCTTCCTTTTGTGCAATGGCCTGATAGGCTTCCATTTTTTCGGGGTTAAAAAATCCGTCCTTCCAGTTAAAGCGGCTTGAACCAGGTATGCCTTCACCCTTTCTAAGAAGTTCGGTCATAATGCGCATGTCGCCCTTAAGTACTTTTGTCTTTGTAAAGTCCAGCAAAAGATGAGTCCATCCCTTTGACTTAATTTTATCCATCCGGTCTATAATGCTAAAGGGTAACTCTGGCATTACAAAAGATCCATCCTTTGTAGAATTAACTTTAAACGAAAGACCTTCCTTGTCAGTAAAGTAGGTAAAGTCGTAGTCTTCGGGCAGCTTAAACCTCATCCTAAAAAGCACTGGGTAAGAGAAGACTGTAAGCAAGGCTCTGCCTCTTTCTTCGGGAGTTTTAAAAGTCTGCTCAAGGTTGTCGCTGGAATCTTCCACTGGAGGAATAAAGGCCATGATGTTCTGATTTTCTAAAAAGCTTACCGCCCACTTGTTGAAGGTGTAGAGGTAAGAACCGCCCAAAAGGTTTACTTTCTTACCCTTAAGCATTTCTATGTGGGCAAGATTGTTCACCACAAAATTGCACCATCCCTTTTCCACTAGCGCAGCCAACACTTGGGAAAGATGTTCGTAACTTCCTTCGGGAACATAGGGATCCAAAAGTATGAAGACAGATTTTCTGCTCATGGGAAGCAGAGGTTTTTCTGCGGAATCTTTTTTAAGAAGGTCATATTCAGTTTCGCTGTTAAGTTCCAGCAAAAGCCGCACCGGATGTGCCGTCTGAACAGTATGGGCGTCTGACACTGTGGAAACCGCAATATAAAGTCCTTCAGGGAACCATTTAAGTTCGTTCTTTTTAACAGGAGTCAAATCCAGAACGGGAAGTCTTTCTCCACCGGGAACTTTTTTAAACGGCGCAAGATCCTGAGGAAGCACCCTTTTGTACCTCTTTGACATTGACTTTGTCTGCAAAAGGTATACGCTGTCGCCGTGAGAAAATCCCATGGGAATATCTATCCATCTTGTTCCGTTTTCGTTCTGCGTAATTATGCGCACCTTATGACTTTGCCTTCCTGTGTCATCCTTACGATGAAGCCGAATGCTGTCACCAGGGTCAGGGTCATATGAGCCGCCCCTTAGCAGAGCCATCTGAAAAGATTCATCTAGTTTAAGACTTGGACTTGTTTTTGCAAGGTTTGCATATTTTTCAAGTTCTGCCTGATTTGCAGGGCGAAGTTCAGAAACATCACCCAAGTAAATTCCAGTTCCTCCGGCCTGATTGGGGTTAAGGATTTTTTGCCCCGCAAGAGGAATACCTTCTTCAGCAGCCTTAAATCCGTACCAGTAGTCGGTTTTTGAACGGGCAAAATCTGTGCTAAGAATTCGCTTGCCTTCTGCAATGGCACCCTTTCTGTCTTCCTGCCAGTGATCCATTACATAACGGTATGCGGCAGTTACAGCACCAACATATTCAGCACTCTTCATGCGGCCTTCAATTTTAAAGCTTTCTACTCCTATTTCCATAAGAGCAGGAACATAGTCAATCAACTGAAGATCACAGGGAGAAAAGTAATAGCCCTGTTTTGTTCCACCAGGAAGTTCTGCACTGTAAAAGCGCCTGCATGCCTGAGTACAGACACCCCTGTTGGCAGACTTTCCTCCAAGAAAACTTGAAAAGAGGCAGAGTCCACTTTCGCTTACACAAAGGGCACCGTGTACGAAAATTTCAAGTTGGGCTTTTGTAAACTGCTTTATTTTTTTTATTTCTTCAAGACCAAGTTCCCTAGCAAGGACGACACGCTCAAATCCTTCACCTAAAAGAAGATTTGCGGCAGCGGCACTTTCCACATTCATCTGGGTTGAAGCATGCAGTTTAAGCGAAGGAAAAAATTCCTGACACATGCGCACCACGCCAAAGTCCTGAACAATAAGTGCATCTGGTCCCACATCGTTAAGGTATGACAGAAACCTGTAGAGTTTTTCGGTTTCGCATTCCTCAGAAACAGTGTTTACCGTAACATAAATTTTTTTTCCCATGCGGTGGGCAGAATATACAGAAGCCTCAAATTCTCTCCACGAAAAGTTGGAAGATCTGAGTCGAGCGTTAAAATTTTTAAGCCCCATGTAAACGGCATCAGCGCCTTCTCCAAACGCTGCGTCAAGAGCCTCTGCATTTCCTGCCGGCGAAAGTAATTCTGTCATAATGCCTTAGTGTAGCATAAAAAACAGGCACTAGCAAGTTTGTCATGCAGTCTTACACTGTAAACTGCTTCATCTGAGAAGCAATATCTTCAATGGAAGCCTTCATCTTCATACCAATATCTGAAAGTTCTGCACCAGTTTCGTTGATTTTCTTTGCACCAACGGCCATTTCGTCCATGCTGTTTTTCATGGCGTTACTTGAATCCTGCAGGTCTTCCATGTTGCGAAGAATAAGTTTGTTTCCTTCCGTCATTTCGTGGGCGGCAAGACTTACTTCAGAAGTACTGCTGTTCATTGTATGCAGAGTGTCAATAACTTGCTTTGAACCTTCGTTCTGTTCCTGCATGGCGATTTTTATTTCACGCACAAGCTGATTGGTCTGACCAATTTCATCAGAAACAACCGTAAATGTCTTGCTTGATTCCTGAGTTGCAGCAACAACTTCAAGAATAGATTCCTGAATACTCCTAATCTGCTCGCCGATTGTCTTTGACTGAACAGTTGAAGTTTCTGACAGCTTTCTAATTTCATCGGCAACAACTGCAAATCCCTTACCAGCTTCTCCAGCGTGGGCAGCCTCGATTGCGGCGTTCATGGCAAGAAGGTTTGTCTGGCTTGCAATACTTGCAATGGCCTGGTTTGCTTCCTGCAACATCTGAGACTTTTCTTCAATCTGATTGATTTTTTCGTTTGCAATTCTCTGCTTTTCCTTACCCTTCTGAGACTGATTTTCCAAACTGGTAAAGGAATCTGCCATTTTATCAACAGAACTATTTACAGACTTAATGTTGCCAATCATCTGCTCTACGGCGGTTGAGGCTTCTGTTACACCAGAAGACTGATGCTCAATCATCTTTTCTAGGGATTCAATGTTGGCGGCAATTTCGTTAACGGCTCCTGCAGTTTCGTGAACATTGTCAGTCTGCTGAGTAATCTGTCCGTGTACACTCTGAATGTTTGCAATAATTTCGGTAATAGCGCTTGCGGTATTTTCGGTGCGGATACTCATGTCATTTCCGATTGCAGTAAGGCTTGTGTCGGAATTCTTTACATTTCCAATAATGCCCTGAAGTTTTTCTATAAATTTATTTTCGCTGTCGATGAGCGTTCCAAATACTTTGAATACCGAGCGGTTATTCATGTTGACACGCTTTGTAAGATCCGCATCACCGGAAGACAGGTCCAGAACAGCATTGTTCAAAACGGTAAGCTGTTCCACTATAGTTGTAATCTGAGTCAGAAGAAGCCCCACAATAACGATGGCAAGGAGTGCCGCCACAAGACCAAGAGTTCCGTGACGAAGGAAGTCTGCTGTTGTATATGGATAGAACAGAACCATGTGCCACTTAACCAAATCAATTGGAGCAAGGGCATATTCACCTTCGGAAGTTGAAGAATACACAATATCCCTAGGCATGTTGTCTCCAACTTCCCTTAGGTATGGAACTGTGTCAAGAATAGAAAGTTTCTGCTCCAGGATGCTTGCGTCAAGAGAACCTGTAACTTCAAGAGAATCATTGTACAGGTACATGGTAATTTTTTCATCCACATCATCATACATGTCGTTAATCATGTCGGTAAGAGGGATTGCCGTTCCCACTATTCCAAGGGGAGTTCCGTTTTCCTTTACGACGGCATTAACCCAAAGGTTTGTTGTTCCAAGACTGGGGTTGTAGTTGATGTTGAAGTTGTATACATCGGTTTCGTACATGGTCATATTGTACCAGTATTCGTCAGGGCTAGACGGATTTACAACATAGCCGTACTGCATGTCGCTCCAGAATTCCTTGTTTACATCTGAAACCCAGAAGATTGACTTTGACTTGAAGGCGTTTTGGAATGAGCCAAAGTCACGGAATGCCGCAGCCTGAATTGTTGCGTCATCAGGGTGCTTCAAATACTCGGCGATAGAGGGCATACGCATCATCTGAAGAACAAGTGTAAGCTGTTCGTTCATGGCCGCTTCAAATTCCGCTCGGTTCAGTTTGATTACAAGTTCCATTTCGTCCCTTGCTTCCGTATTAAATTCCTTGCGAGAAGTACTCCTTATCAAGAAAAACAGGCCAATCAGTATAACAATACCGCCTACAGCATAAATCAAATTCTTCTTTGCGCGTGAACTCATAGATGCAACTCCTTCATGTTGTTTTGATTTTACACCCAAAGCCCACTTTACACAAATCCGATAATTTTATATAGTGGAAAATATGGCAGATTCAAATTTCTTTTCAAAGCTGTTTGGTTCCCTCTTTAGTTCAAGCGATCCTGAGGCACAGAAAAAGCGCCTTCTCAAATCCATAGCAAAAGACCTTTCAAAAACAAAATATCACTTTTACAAGGCGTCTTCCCACGAAGTTCTTCCAGCTTTGGGAAAATACTTTTACGACATTTACAAGGTGATTTCTCCGGCCCAGCTCATGTTCCAGTCAACAAGCCTCCCTGCACTAAAAGTGGCCACTGTAGACGCAATGCTTTCGGACAAGCAAAAGGCAGCCCTTGCAGAAATTTCAGAAGAAGCCATAAACGAAAAGGCAAAGACTATTCCCATAAACGAAGTTGCCGCTAGCGTTAAGGAAAACCTTAAAAACTTTACGCTAGAATTTGACAACGGCCGCCGTGACCAAATAGACGCTCTGTTTAACCGCCTTAATCTGTTTAGAAACTTCTGCTCTTACGACTTTTACTTCATGCTCAAGAAATTTGACAACACCATGCGAGAACGTAACTTTGACATACCGCCCCACTTCAACACTATAAACGGCACCTATGTTACCGAAGACCTTAAGAATTTTATTGCCGTTGCGTGGGCACTTCCCTTCGACAACGAATGGGACAATTTGTTCAAACTTTTCAAGGCCATAAAGGGTGTGGAACCAGTTCCGGCAGGAACATGGAAAAAGGTAATCAGCAGGTTAAAGAATTTGCACGACCAGCAAGTTCTTGAAATGATAATAAAGCTTATTTCTGAACAGCCGGACTATAAAGAAAACATAAAGTCGGAAAGCGCATATATAGTCGACACTTACATTTCCGATATACGCAAAAATGCAGAAGATACAGTACGCGCCATTCAGGAAAGGCAGAAGAATTCAAAAGTGGACGGACTTCTTTCACAGATTTTTGGAGAAACACCTGTTCAGTCACTCAAGTATTACAATCAGCAGAATAGCGCCCAGTTTGAACGAAAGACAATCGGCTCTTACAAATACCATGAACCGCTTTCCTACCTAAAGCAGTTTCTTCTTGACTACGGCAAAAAAGACATTCGCGAACTGTCAGACATTCTTCTTGTAAGGGGAAGTTGGCCTAACTCAATGATGGCAAAACCAATGAGCGAAGCCTACCACCAGTTGCTTACACTTTCAGACCGCATAACTGAGTTTGATTCAAAACTTGCCGAATCTGCGGAATTTGGTGTTAAGTTCAAGACACTAATGCCTCGTGCTGACCGCGACAAGGAAGCGCGCAACATAATTCAGACTACTCTGAGGGATGTAAACTCCATGGCGGCGGAACTTATAAAGACCACTTCTCAGAATTTCATAATTTATGCAAAGACGCTCAAGATGTGCATAGAAGATTTTGCAAAAGTTCCAAGAAGCGACCTTATTACAAACTGGAAAGAAATTGACCATTTTGCAGAAGGCAGGCTCAAGGACATGTGCGTAACTGTGTACAAAAAACTTTATCTGATTGTAACGCTCATGCAGAACTTTCCTCTTCCCAAAGAAGAAGAAGTTGAATCAGAAGAATAGGCGAAAGGGCGTCAATTTCCCAAAACAGAGTCTACAAGTTTCTTAAACTCAAGATTCTGTTTTACAGACCTTGTACTCAATCCCTCTGGAATTACAAACACTCCGTCATCCTGCTCTATTATGGCTTGCTGAGGAGTTTCCATTTCTTTTTTAAGCAGCATTGCATGCCCCAAAAGCCCCTTTCTGTGGGACACTGAATTCTGCACGGATTTATTCACGGATTCTAAAGTTTCCGCTTTTACTACAGAAGTTTTTGTTAGGCTCTTACTTGCAAAAGCTGGCTGAGTGCCAGGCTCTGAGTTTCTTCCAACCAGTTCTTCAACAAGCAAGTCTGCCTTGTGCTGGTAGGGAGAGGCAACGGTAGAGTCTTCTACTTCACTGTCAAGATTTGAAAAGTCCAGCTCTGCAACAGAAAAAGATTCTGCAAACTGTTTTTGTTCAGCAGTGGGTAAAAAATGCGGACGGGGTTTTATTTCTTCAAAGCCAAGTTCTTCCTTAAACATGGGGTCGCTTGCCACTCTGGTTACGGCACTGTCATAGGCATCGGATGAAGATTCATTTTCATCTGGCACTTGCTCAACAAGGCTGTCTATGGAAACAATATCTTCTTCTGCACCTGGAGTTCGTAAAAGGGAAGCGGCAGGTAAGCCGTCATCTTCTTCTATAGATTCTGCATCTTCGGCTTCGGAAACTTCTTCTACTTCGTCTAGCTCTTCTGCGTCAGAGACTTCTTCTACTTCATCCAGCTCTTCTGCTTCGGAAACTTCTTCTACTTCATCCAGCTCTTCTGCTTCAGAAACTTCTTCTACTTCATCCAGCTCTTCTGCGTCAGAAACTTCTTCTACTTCGTCCAGCTCTTCTGCATCGGAAACTTCTTCTACTTCGTCCAGCTCTTCTGCTTCAGAAACCTCTTCTACTTCATCCAGCTCTTCTGCTTCGGAAACTTCTTCTACTTCATCTAGCTCTTCTGCGTCAGAAACTTCTTCTACTTCATCCAGTTCTTCTGCGTCAGAAACTTCTTCTACTTCATCCAGTTCTTCTGCGTAGGAAACTTCACTCACTGGCAAAGGTGCGACTGCATCAGGCAAGGAAGGCTTAACCTTTTCTTTTACAGGTGTAGCGGATGGTGTAGCGCTAGGCACAGATGTGGCAACAGACGCAGAGTCTCCGCCCAAGGTAAGAATTATTTCGCTCCAGCAGCGGTCAAAATAAAACTGCACCTGCTCAGCGTGGTTTACTGCAAGTTTTCCAAGGCTCTTTTTAATTTCTTCGTAGGAATCCTGACGGCGACCCAAAAGTTCACGAGAAATGTCGCTCCAGTTTTTATTCTGATACTTAAAGAGAATTGCGTTGCCAAATTTTTGCATGCGCTTTTTAATAACTGCAACAGGCTCATGCTTAAGGTTAAACAAAAAGAAAATCAGAAGGTAGAGGATAATAAAGAGTACCACAAGAAGCAGAGCTTTTTCTTCACGGGAAAAAACAAAATCACTTTCGTTGCAAACCCATCCAGCAAGAACATGGGAAGAAGTCTTTCCTGTTATGAGCGTAAGTTTTTCTTCTCCGTCTTCCTTTGCAACAATCTGTGTAACGGTTTCAAAATTTTCTGACCAGGCAGAAACAATTTCTTTTGCCACAAGTTCCTGTCCCACAGAAGGAAATCCAAAAACAATTCCTGAATTTTCAGATGAGGAATACTGCTCCGGCGCAACAAGAATTCCGTACTGGTTCATGGTTATGACATTTTTAGAAACCAGAACTTTTGTAAAGTCTTCCACGGGAACATAAAACACAATCGTACCGGAAATGTCGTTTGCAGAATCTTTTAACGGAAGGGAAAATACAAACATTCCTGCCGCACTGCTGAATGTAAGCCTGGGAGAATTTGAGGCGGAAATGCTGTCGAAGGGAACAGTCACTGCATCTTCGTAAGGCTTGTAAGAAGTAAGGCTACCTTCCTGCTTTAGTATGTCGTTTTTAAAAGTGCTAAAGTGAATGTGCTTACCGTCATTCTGAACCACGCGAACCTGTAGCCCCGGAATCTGTTCCTGCAAAAGTCCCAGAGAGTCGGTCCTACTTTTTACCGCCGCATCCGACGCACTTTTTGCAAAGTAGGATTTTGTGCTTTCCTGAGCGGCAAAGTTTGAAAGAGAAAACATTGTGTCGGCATAGAATCCGTCAAATTCGTCAGAGACAGTCTTTAACTTTTCCTCTACATTTGAAATTACACGGGGTTCGTAAAAGCGCAGTTCCACAAGCTCAAAGCCATTATACTTTACAATGGCAAAGCAGCCTGCCGCAAAAATGAGAAACGATAATACTGAGCTGAGCAAAATCTTCAGCCACGCCTTCACGGTACAATACCTCTTCATCATCATCGGCATTAAAATAAAAAAACTATAGGGCATCTCTAGAAATTCGCTAAAGCGACTTTCTAGAG
>ERZ842401.165-NODE-165-length-87854-cov-16.152063_pt1 | contig 87854 bp, 76 predicted proteins | sample MGYA00521270_ERZ842401 | MGnify/ENA primary metagenome ERZ842401 (study PRJEB31892, sample SAMEA3878208) | bioreactor metagenome | biome: Moose rumen | place: Sweden | collected 2011-10 | study: EMG produced TPA metagenomics assembly of the PRJEB12797 data set... | reverse complement strand
TATTCTCTATTTGCATTATCTCTAAATCCATTGTCAAATGATGTTGTTCTTGGTAGCATAGCAGTCCACATTCTTGCAATAGACTCCATCTCTGATACACTTGGCATAGTAAATTCTTTTTGTAATTGTCCTGCTCTCCAAGCATAGTCTTGTTGTACATTTTGTATTACAGCACTACTTACTTTACCAGTCTCGAATAATACTAAAAATAATTCTTTTTTTATGTATAATTCAAGAGTTTTTAAATATATACCATTGTCTATTAGTAAAGGATAACCATCTTTATCTACAGGAATTGCTTGGTAACTTATTTTGATTTTACCATGTTTTAAAGAAGTAAAGATTACATTCCCTTGTGTTTTATAGGTTAACTCATTAAAATTCTTTAAATCGAAGATTTCAGGGCTTAAATAAGGTTTTTGATAATCTTTATCATTAGGAAAAAATGTATCAGTCATAGCTCTAAAACATATCCCTGTTTTTAAATCCTTAACTTGATTTATAGAAATACAATCACAAGGAAGTACTCCTCTGTAGTCTTTTATACATATATTAGCTTCTTTAGTTTCTAACATGTAAGGTAATCCAAATATATCAATAAAATCAGATACATACTGAATAGCTGTTTCAAGATTAAAATCTTTTAATAATGGATGTCTTAAAACTCTTGAAACTATTTCTTTGATATTTACATACTTAATCTCTTTTATCATATTTAAAATCTTTTAATAATGATATATTATTGTCTATTATATAATGAATCAATTTAGTTGCTACATCTTGACATACTCTAAATTGAAATAATGAGGTTTTACCATTTCTATTTATAAACCGTATTTTAACCAATTTAAGAGGGTCAGTGTTAAGGATAACCCTTTTATTACCTAACTCACCATCTCTCTTCATTTGCCTTGTTATACCCCAATTAATGGGTAAATTAGTTCTATTTGTAGAGTAGTTATAATATCTATCTCTTTCAAATGCTATTAGTGTTCCCAAATAAGGAATTTGAAGTTCTTGGTTTTCTATAAAATATTTAGCCATAACTTGATTCATACTTTCAACAAGCTTATGTAATTTAATTGTGGTTATATCTTTTGTTATAACAGGATTTTCTTCTTTAAGTAATAGTTTCCTTAACTCTGAAAATAAATGCCTATTATCGTAACAATAACCTTTATTTTTAGCATATTTTATAGTATTCTCCATTATTTTAATATACTTTTAAGATACTTCAATTTATCACTATCAGTTATACCCCCCCCTGTTTTAGGTGCTTTATCGTCTTGAGCATTATTATCTTTATCCTCTGGCTCTACAACGGGAGCTTGTAATTCTTTATATACAAACTCAAGTAATTGAGGTATTTTATCATCTGCTATAGGGAATGTACTATCTAAATTATCACAGTTTGGTTCACAAGCATATTTAGCAGCTTCTGCTGCATTTTCAAAAATGCCAGTCATTCTTACTTTCTGTAAATATAAAAATTGTGGATTTTCAGATTTTAACCATAAATATCTGTCATATAGTGTAACGTATATTATATTTTTTAAATATTTATTTTCTCCAGTATATTTAAATCTATTTTTATCTGTAAAAACTATATGAACAGAATTAAAGTAATCTTCTGGTTGAACGGTTGTAATACCTTTTCCTAAGAGTAAAGGTAGTCTATCTTTACTTCTTAAAAGTAATTTACCTTCACATGGCTCTCCTATAATAGGAGGTACTTCTACTAATGGTATACACAAAGTTTGATAATTAGCTTCACTAAGTTCACTATCAGAAGATTTATCTTGAGCTATTAAAAAGTTTCTATACTTATCAAGTAAGAATATAATATGGTCTTCTGTAAAATAAGTATCATCAGTATTCTGTTTCAACTTATCCATTACCATATATACTAATTCTCTATATGTACTCATTTATTAGCTTTTTTAATGTTAGACATAATTTTAAATAAATCATTACATTGAAAAGAACTTTCAGTAAACTTAATTAATTTATCTAATGCTTCTCCATATATTTTAGGAGAATAAGGAAGAGGATGAGGTTCTTCTGTAGAATACTTACCTTCTCCTCTTCTCCATTTTTGCATTTCTTTACAAATCACTATAGCTTCCTGTAAAGTCATTTTCATAATAGTTTATATAATCTTTTCTTGTATTACCTGTATGTGTTAATTCAGTTTCTACTATCCTATCAGGTCTTGGTATAGCACATATAGAACAGTATAAACAATTTAATACTTTTTCTATAATACTTTCATCCTCTTTATTCCAATAACAACTAAATTCTTTTCTAAAATTGGCTATTACTGTTAAAGCTAATAACCTATAAACTGAATTATAATCATAGTATCCATATTGCGAAAGTCTTACAAAATATCTACGTAATGCTTCATGGGTTACATTAATAGTATCTTTAGTAAGTTCTTCTACAATCTTTTCTTTTTTTATGGCATCTTTAATCATATCTTTTTTAGAGATATGATGTTTGTGACAATGATGAAATGGAGGGCAACTACAAAGATTGTTAAGCTCTTCTTCATCTTTTACTTTTGCCCATTCTCCACTATCTATTTCTTCTTTAATTATATCGTTCATCTTCCACAAGATTTACATCCAACACTAAATAAACTACCTCCGTAACCATAACTTGGATGGTCATAATTACTTTCAGGCAAGAACATATTTCTATGTATTTCACCCCAATATTTATCATAATGAGGGGATTCCCATAATGGTCTTTGATGTTTAAATAAGAAAAATCTTTTCCAATAAAGGATAGCTTCTGTATAGTGTCCTGTTTCTATACACATTTTAACAGACTGCCATCTTAGATATAAATCTATGAAGTATTTAGGAATTTCACAGTCTTTAAGAAGTTCCCTCATTAAGCACATAAATCTTCTATAAATAGTAAAATGATTTATGCAAACCCCTAATGTATATATATTATCTTGACCACAGGGACAATCTATAGTAGGGTTTCCTTTAGTTTTAATATATACAAAAAACATTGTATCTGCTAAGGGTCTTTTTAAATCCTCTTGTGCTATTTCTATTCTTGCATGTTTAACATCTATAGGTATAATAGTATCAACATATAACGTCATGTCTTTACCATTGTACATATAAATATCACCATTATCTTTTATAAAGAGGTTAGAAGCATCTTCTGTATTATCTTGTTCTTCTGTTTCTTCACTTTCTGTTTCTTGTTCTTCTATAACAAATTTATAAAAAGCTCCCTCTTCTAAATCAAATTCTATTCCTTCAGGGTCTATAGCTTTTTTATTTTCTAAATCAATTGCTTTAACAGAAAATGGATTACTGTAAAAACCAGTTTCGCCTGTTCTACAATGACAAGTATTACAGCAGTCCTCATTACAATGGTAATGGTAACAATTATACCCAAAACCACCATGATAATGATTGTAATTAACATGGTTACAGTGATGGTGAGGAGTGTGATGGTCACAATCACAATCATGGTTACAATGGTCATGGCAACCATGAAAGCAATTACATTTATGTTGTAAAGTACATATAATATCCATATACTCATCTACTTTACCTGTTTCCCATGCTACTTTAGCTATATAGTCTTCTCCTTCTACTTTACGTTTTAAAATCCATTCATCTGATGGACCAGTTTCTGTATATGTATCTTGAGTATCTATTATAATCTCATCAAGATATACATCTTTATAATATTTCTTTTTCTTAATTGAAACATCTATAATCATCTTTTTATTATCAGGTGTTATATAGAGTTCATTTATATCAACCATTCCTATCATAATGATACTATTTAATAATACAAATTTACAATTGTTATTTATTTATTGTTATTATGTATAATAAAAAAGAGATAAGTAATAATAATATTATTATTATTATCCTTATCTCTTTTATTACGCTTTATATCAAAATTAACAACTAACCATTGCTTGATGTTGAAGCAGCAACTAAACCAAGAGCTGTTTCTATTGCAGAAACAATAGTAGCAATACCTCCTTTTGTAGTAACTACATAAAGTTGTGCAGGTGATTTTTGGATATCTTCTGCATCTCCTTGATAAGAATAATCAAAAATAACTGATTCATATTCCAAAGTTGGGTCAATAAGAGGTTGAGTAAAGTTGCTGTATGGGAAGTATTTTTTCCTCATCATATTACCACGCATTGCTTGGCAGAAATATTCAAGGTCAGCATAAGCGTAACCATTTACTACTCCTGCATTTTCTACTTGATAATTAGTAACTGTAGCCCATTGATAGTCTTCAACAGGGAGAGTAGTACCCCATTTAATTGTACCATAGTAAACATCAAATTGAGGTCTTTCAAAATTGAATTTACCTAATTCCCATTCTGTATTGGTTTCAGAAATAATTACAGACATTGTTTTAGTAACACCAGTCAAAGCCAAAAGTTGACTAAGTTTAAGGGTTTTAAGTTGGTCAAATGTAACTTTGGGGGTTACTGCACCTGCTGCTGTAACAGTACCAACACATACTTCAATACCTAAACCTTCATCTCTTTTAAGGTTATCTACAAGAGATTTTGCAAGAGTTACAAGAATTTGAGGTTTTGTAATAGTAGTAGACAATTGACAGAAACCTTGTTTCAAGTAGGTGTTTTCATCACCAGTTACTAAATAGTTTTGTATAGCAACTGTAATTGATGCTACATCATTAGATTCAATAGTATCTGGCATTGTAGTATCAAAACTTATTGCACTAACTTTTTTGTGGTATTTAGTAAGTACTGTACCACTCGTTCCTTTAGGGTCTTGACGGTAAGCTTCTAATACATTGAAGATATTAGTTTTAGACAATAGTGGACCTGCTTTAATAGTATCATTATCCCTATAAACAAAGCGACCTTCTTTGTTATCACTATTGTAGATAAAACAAACATCACCTGCTGTAGTTAAGTTAGCTTTAACATCATAATCACTATTTTTAGCACCTTTCCATGATTTAGAAACAATCATGTGTAATGCTTGATTTAAACTTGGAGTCATTGTTTTTAAGTATTAAATTAAACAATATATTATTTATTAATTATTTTATTATTTTTATAAATCTTTACAATTATTTTTATAAAACAATACAAATATACAGAAAGAACTATTTTAATTAGTAATTAATATAATAACTATTATAAGTAATTTGTTTTCTATATTTTATCCTCTGTTTTGTAATGCTAATTTTATTGCGTTTTCTAATATTACTTTATGTAAGATAGGATTAATTTCACTTTCTGTTCTATGATTAAATCCATACACTGTTAAGTATTCAGGAAGTTCATTAACTACTATAGGATTAGGTCTTTTAATGTACCTACAAAAGTAAGTACCTATCTTATATTTGCTAATTAATTCAATCATTTGAGGTCTGTCATCATCTCTTAAATTAAACCTATCTGCATAACCATTAACTTCATTATATCCTTTTGAAACTTCTATATTATGTTGTTTCACATTTTTATACCTATTATAAAGATATAATAACCTACCTTCTGCTTCAAATTCATTATTAGGATGAGCAACATCTAATCTAAATACCCTTCTTTCATTAGGTCTTCTAAAAGGGTTTTGCATTGCCCTGTAATACTCATCATGTGTTATTGGAGTAACTACTGCTGTATTACCATCTAAACACTCTAAATCTAAATCAGAAAAAGTAACCTGTTCATATATTATAAACATAAGATTTTCAGGTAATGTAACTACAGAACTATCAGATTTAATTTTATGAAACCCTTTTGTTTTTTTATTAATAGGGATTTCTTCTATAATAGGTACACCAGACCTTATTACCTCTTCATTATATTCTGTAGTGTTATTTTTTCTTACACCTTCTTGATTACCATCCCCATTTACTAATGAGTAGTTTTCTATTTTATCTGTATTAACTGAATTAGCAGTATCATATTCTACCAACTCTTTTGTAGCATAAGGTTTTGTAAATTTAGGTTTATCTTTATCTTCTCTATAAGCTTCAAAAGAATAAACTAAATTAGACAATTGTCTTCTTCTTTTTTCTGATTCTTCAAAAGACTCTGAACCATAATTATATAAATCTTCTACTATTTGTTCTTGAGCCATTGTAAGTAATAAAGATTTTTCATAATCATCTAAGACTAATCCTTTTGGTTTAGTCCTTACATCCATTATATCAGAAAATTCTATAGTTGTCATATATCTTTAGTTTATTCAGTTCTTTGTCCCATATTTACAGTAGCATCTAATTCTCCAGTTCTATAAGATGCTTTAGCAAGTTCTACTGCCCTTTGTACAATTTCAGGGTGCATTGCTTCTGGTAATTCACATACCTCTCTTGTAGATACATCATCTGGTAAATCATCTCCAGAATAACCATCTATTGTAGTACCATACATTTTCTCTATATTTATTAATACAATAGGTTTAGGTTTCCTTACATATCTCATAGAATAATTAATTATCTCACTTGCATAAGGTGGTAATATTTCTACTTCCCATCCAGTAATAGTATTTATTACTCTCCAACATTCATTTTGTACAGGAAATTTATATACTCCTCCTCTTAGTGTAGTTAATTCATTTATGTTTATTGGGGTTACAATAGCTCCTCTATGAACATTTGAACCATTTATTAATCTTTCTAATTCTACTTCTTCATTTAAAAAGAAAAGGAAATCCTGAGGTAATGTATATTTATATCTATGGATATTTATATCTCTTGAAGATATTGGAAACACAGATTCTATATCTTTACCATTAAAGTCTTCATTAGGAAAATACTGATAAATTTCTCTAAAATTAATATCATTTTTTCCTTCTATTGTAATTAATTCTCCTGTAGTAGCTTTAACTACATTAAAAGGTTTTGTATATCTCTTTATTGTAGTTAAAGTAGAGAAATCATATTGTCTTTTAGCACTATCATCATAACCCTCTTGATACTTGTTACCTTTTGAGTTGAAATAGTTTTTAACTAACTCCAACTGGGCTTTAGTAAGGAATACAGATTTTTCATACTCATCAATTCCAGGACTTTGATTAGACATTATATTGTTGTATAAAATTTCAAATTCATTACTAAATTCCAGTGAAGTCATATTATTAATATTTAAATTAAACTAATTGTGATTCTTTTATTTCTTGCTCTATTGTAAATCTTAAATCCTGATTTTTAGGATTATCTAAGAATTTAGCTGCTATAGATTTAGTAGCTTCTTCACCATGTTCACATAAAGGAAGGTTCTCTTTTCTATAATAAAGCAAATCATTCTTTTTAGAAATAACACCACTATCTATTCCTTTCTTAATGAGAACATAAGTCATTAGATGAGGGTCTGTTACAATAGATAAAAACATTTTATTATTGCCTTGTATTAGTTCATTTACTTTTGTTTGTAAGTGAACTATTTGACTTCTACCTGCAATAAATGGTCTACCTGTCATCTGTTCTATAATAAGTGATAATACATCTGCATTACTTTCAATTTTACCAAATTCTTTATAACAACGCATTGTAGTAGTCATATTCATTTGGTCCATTTCATGCTGACCTTCTTCACTTATTAATACAAATTGATAAGTAGCTTTAGGATGGTCTTGTAATTCTTTCAAAGATTTACATATAAAGTCTTTATTAGCAAGTAGTATTTTATATTTAATATAATCTTCAGGGTTACTGAGATTAAAATAGTTGTCTTCTTTTGTAAGTCTTACATAATTAATTCCATTAGGATTAGAATCATCCCAGAAATTATCTGTTTTTTTATAAATAGATAAAGCATTTGGTTCAAGTCCCATAATAGATTCAAGAAAATCTTTTTCACTATCTGTAAGAATATTTACAAACAATCCATCTGTTCTTTTAGGAACAACAAATGTTCTTGTTGCAGTATCGGCCATTCCACCATAAAGAACATGTTTAGGATTAGAAATTCCAGAAGAAGGTTTAATTATATATCTTGCTATTATTCTTTCATTTTTTAAACAAGATACTAAATCTTTTTCTTCTTTTGTTTTTTTATCTTCTTTTATTTCTTTTTCTTCTGTTTGCACTTTATCTACTTTTTTAGTCCAATTAGGATTACCTTTTTTAGGTTTTACTGCTTCTTTAACAGCATCCATATCAATATTTACTTCTTCCATTATCTCCTATGTTATATTAGTTTATTTTTATATTTTAAAGTAGCAGGTAGATTTAACTGCCTGCTACTGATAACTATATTTCTATGCACTCAAAATTGCAGGAATTAAACTCATGGTTCTTGTTGGGTCAAGTACACAAATTCCAAGAGTTGCTTTCTTGTGAATAACTGCACTATCCTCATCATAAGAAGCATTGTTAATATTAGTTTCTCCTGTAAATGGATTAGCAAAAGGACCTGCTTGATAACCACGGAACTCTGGCAATCCTTTAACTGCACATTTGAAAATGTTAGGCTGTTCAGAAGTACCAATATCAAAAATATCATATCTATAAGAATATGCTGGACCACCATTTGGGTGCATGATTTTATTTCTTACAGTATCATCATAAGATGGATCAACATCAATTTTAATTCTCACACCATTAGGAGCAAGGTATTCAACAAATTGAAAACCTGCACTCAAAGCATTAGTATGCAATGGAGAATTAGTTTTTTGAATACCTAAAGGCTGACCATCTGTAAGGAATGTTTGCCAACCACTTACCATATTAAGGATAGCTTTATGGAATTGAATAGCACCACGTTCACCTGTTTTAATAATGAATGTACGGTCTTTTAAATCAAGTTTAGAAGCTGACAATTCATAAAGAGCATCTTCAAGAATCTTTAATGAGAAAGTATTATAATAACGAGTATTAGCTACTTCCATTTGAGCAAATAGACCATCTCCTGTTTTAATTACAAGACCTGATTTACCAAAGTTAAGATATTCATCATTTTTAGTTTTGTTAGATTTACCATAAGCCAAAACATTATTTTTGTACTCTCCAAACTTTTGTTCAATCTCCCAGTCTACTTTCTTCATCCAAGCAGTGATAACCTTCTTTGCACCTCCTTTATCTATAATAGGAATAGGACATTCCATAGTGTCTTTAATAAGTCTACCACCTACTTTATGTTGGATACGGATAGTAGAAAACTCATTCTTCATTGCAGTATGAGAAGCGTGATTAATATCACCTACTTTACGTGATAAATCATTTTCTACAACAGCTGCTTCATAAGAGAATTTTTCTCCAGAAAGGAGACGTTCTGCCGGTACACCTTCAGTGTTACCACCCATTAATTCTACTTTATATTTAAAGTAAACTCCTTCTTTAATAGGGTCTCCAAGAATACGGAATTGGTAAGCCTCATTAAGATTACCTACAATAACTTCACCATCAAAGAAATAGTCAGTTTCAAAATAAAGGAAGAATGGTGCTACGCCTACTCCAATATTCTTAGTAGTAGCAGCAGTTACAGCAGCTCCAAATTCATCTACTGCAAATGCAAGTGGAACATTTCTACGAGAAGAGCCTATAATCTCCCAATAAAATTCTGTATCATCTTCAAATTCTTTTGTAGTAAACTGAGATAAAAATGTTTCCAATGATTTACCTCTATTTATAGCAAGAATTTGAATCATCATATCAGCTGCCTTTTGTGGCATTTTACGAAAGAGCATACCCATAGCAGGGTGGTCTTTCAATGACATCCCATTCCAAGGACTCATTTTAAATAATTGCATATTAGCCATAATATTCAGTTTTGTCAAATTATTACGTTAGTTTTATAATATTAAATATCTATTGTCCAATCTCCTGAGAAGTAATTATCAGTATTACCTCCCATAACTTTTAAATTACCTGATTCAGGATTAACTTTACCTTGTAATACATCTTCTAACTCTGATAAGCCTTTTTTCATAGCTTGTTTTGTAGCAGGTCTAAACATTTTACTAAAATCTTTAAAACCATCTGTTAGTGTGTAAAAAAGCCCTACATATTTTAAAAAGTCATTAGTATGTTCTCTTTCATATTTCTGTAGTTCAGTTAAATACTCCCCAGTTTCAGAATCTTTATAAACAGGTCTAAATAGTTTTTCACATGTCTTAGTTCTCGTTGATTTATCTATAGATAATCCATCTATAATATTATCATTATCTTCTATAGATTTAGCCAAATTAGCTATAGATTGTTGTCTTTCTCTAGCAATAGTTTCTCTTTCATCCTTAGCTCTCTGCATTGCTCCTGCATAAGCATTTCTAAAAAACTCTCTATTAGCAATTAAGGCATCTTTAGCGTCTTCTACATCTGTACCTGCATTTAAGGATTTTTCAATTTCTCTCTTAGCCTTTTCTTGAGAAAAACCCCTATTTATTAAATCTTGATAAATTAATTGTTTTCTAAGAGTTTCCCCTTCTTTATCTTCTTTAATCAGTTCATTTTCTGTTATTTTATTTAAATAAGATAAAGTGTTTTCATACTTTTGTATTTCAGTCTCTTCAACACCATAATCAAGAGCTGCTACTACTCTTTTATGTTGTTCATTTAACCTTGAATCTACCTGAGTTTCAAATAATTTTTTCAAAGAACTTGCATCTTTTATTTGACTTAAAATGTTTTCATCTAAGTTAGGGAAGATACCCTCTTCTTTTAGAGCATTGGCAATGGAAGAATAAAAGTTAGGAGAACCAGTACTCTGGGTATCTTCCTCCATCTTAGATTCCTTACCTCCGCTCTCTTGAGGTTGTCCCTCATCAGTAAGTTCATTTACATTTTTAGTTTCTTTATTTTCAGTCAAATCTTCACTTTTATTTGTGTATTCTTTCGCTTGTTTATCTCCAAACATATCAGAAATTTCATCTTCTGATAAAAAGTGTATGTTTTCTTCCATTTTTAATCTCCTATATATTAATCTATTATTTCTTCTGTATTTTCGTTATTACTTTCACTATTAGTAATTCTATGTTTACATCCCATTTTCATACAATTGTACCTCAGTAGAAATTGTATTTGCATTTTAAGGACTTCTAATTCATTCTTTAAAAGAAGATTCTTATTTAGTTCTGAATCTAATTTGGTTTGTAAATCATTTAGTCTATCTCTGTTGTCATCACTTAATTTCATATAGAATTGAAGTGATTGTTCCATATTTTTAATGACTACATCTCCTACTTCAGCATTGTATCTTCTTTTTGCAAGAAACCATGTAATTACAGAACTAATAATCCCTATTATTCCATTTAGTACAATATCATTCATATTCACAAAGAATCTATAAGTTTCTGTTGTTCTGTTAATGTAGGGCCATACCAAACCATTAAATTTAGAGAACTACTAACAGTCCTTGAATTAGACGTATTGGTAGAGTAGCCACTGTTACTATATTCTAAAGCATGTCCCCCATTACCATATAAAGTAATATCTTGGGCTACGCTTTTACCATTAACATCATAAAGTATTTTCTGAGATGAATAATATTGTTTATATTGTGATCCTACTTTTTGTACTGTTCCTTGCCCTAAATAAGATTGTACTGATACTGCCCCTACTTTTTGTTGTTGTTGTATTACAAACATAGCATTGTTATAGGATGCCATTTGTAAACCAGACTGTAATGAGGAGCCATTTATTAAATATTTTCTTATATTAGTTTTACATTTATTAAATTCTATTGCAATAGTATTGACAGAATCACCTTGTGTAGTAAGACTACTATCTGCTTTTGTAGCATTAATTCCTTCTATATCACTGTATTTATAACATTCTACTTTTATTATAACATTAGATTCGATGTTATGAGATAAAGTACTTGAATCATATTTATACTTAAGAAAATTTGTAAAAGAACAAGTATTAAATACTGCGGTTGTTTTGTATGCACCATCGTTTAGTGCTATTCTAATACAAGTAGAAGGACTGAATTGAATACCAGAATCTATTGAGCCTTCTCCATAAGTATATTGAAACATAACATTGTTCACTTTAAATGATGTTCCAAAAACTTTTAAATTATAATGAGTTGTATTATTATTATCACTAAATGTTATCTTTCTACCATACCCATACCATTCTGTTTTTTCGGTATTTAACCATATATCGTTACTTATAGTAATGTCATTTAATATGTGTATTCGTGTAAAACAGCCTGTACCTTCATCTGAAAAATCCCTCGTTCTTGTAGTTGGATTTATTTTTAAAGACATCCCTATAGCATATAAAAGAGAATCTCTATTATCAGGTTCTTTTATAGAAGAGTCAAACCAATACTTATAGTCTTTTAAAGTACCCCATTTTGTCACATTAACATCAATAGCTGATATTTCAGGTAAATCTATTGTAACTGATGGGGCTTCAGGCATTGTAATTGTAACATCGGTATCACCAATTGTAGCAATTGTGGAGGTTTGCCCAAAATTTAACTGTGCCTCTTTATTATCCACATCTACTCCAATAGGAATAGATGTGGATTCATTTGTAGTGTAAGTTATATTTAAATTAGGTTTAGTATAAGTAATATCTTCTACTACTTTTCTACTGCTACTTGACCCTAATTCAGATAAGATTTCTTCAAGGTTTTTACCACCCTCTCTATATACAGCATTAGTAGCTGTAATAGGGTAGATTTCATCATTATTAGTACCTCCTACAAGTTGGTTTCTTTTAAGTCTTACTACAAATCCCATATAATATATTTTTATACAAAAATATCTTAGAGGTAAGATATATTAAAATAATGATTAGTACTTCCTTTATAATATTATAATTATGATATTATAATAATATAAATAGTATATTATATTCTATAAGAAAAAAAAATAAACAGCAAGTAATCTGTAAGATTACTTGCTGTTTAACTATTTTACACGTATTTTAATTTCTTCACTGTTATTTAAAACATCAACAGATACAATTTTATAAATATCATTATTTCTTACAACAGAAATACCAAACTCTTCTATTATTTGTATTAATATATTTATAGCTTGATATTTATTTTTTATAGATACCTGTACAGGTAATGTTATTTCTTTCATTTTCCTGTCGTTCCAAATCCCCCCCTATCAGGTTTATTTAATACATCTACTTCTTTGAATTTTATTTTAGAATCAAACAGCCATCTTAATTTTTGCCAAAATGTTGCTTTTTGACTTAGCTGTATTCTAAATTGGCATATTTTATTACCTGCTTTTATAGATACATTATTATGTGCTATTGCAGCAAAACTCCAGTAATCGTTATTACCACAGTAAGTATTATCAATTATACCTATGCTGTTAGCCATTGTAATAGAATAGTATTTAAAAGTAGAACTTCTTGGAGCTATTATAGCTTCATAACCTTTAGGAAGTTCCATTGCAACTCCTAAATTAATTTTAGCAAATTGACCCTTTTTAATGTCTATATTTTCTGCTGCATACAGGTCTATCCAATCTCCTTTTTCTACGATGTTAAGAAGTTTAGTATTATTTAATTTTATTTTTATTTTCATTGTTATTTACTTTTAATTATAATAAAAGCTGTTAAGTCACTATGGTAGGTGAAATCTCTTAACAGCATAAAGAAAAAAAGGAATAATTAAATCGGTCCTATCACTATGATGAGTACATCTCCTTCAGGATCCAACTCAAAAGCTACTATACCCACTTCGTAAAGATGAGTTAAATCAGAAGTTAAATAAAAATTATAATCATTACTGTACTTACTTAGTAATTTTAATAAGACTTTTAGAAAACAATTCTTTATAAGCTTTTTAGCTTTTAGAAAAGGTTTTATAATTTTTTTACACATTCTCTTTATCAAAAAAATACTTATTAATGATACTGAAGCTATTTTTATTAATAGCATAATTTAAATTAATTTTACCTCCTTTTAAAACCAATCAATATAGATAAACTCAGGATAATCAATATTATCCTTATTCTTTTCTTGAGTATTAAGCCAATCCTCAAAGATTTCTATAAGGTCTTTGACTTGATAATCATCAAGGTCTATCAACTCTTCTTCAGGGTCTCTTGCTTTTAGCTCTTCTACATGCTTTTTTAACTCATCTACAGGTATTTCCCATTCAAACTTAGGATAACCCATGTCATCTGTAACATTAGCATTCTCAATATGATGTTCTATGTAATTACATATACTATCTATAAGCCAATTGAAATAAGCATTGTCAGAATAACTTACTTGGCTTTTAACTCTTTGATATGCTCTGAATCCCATTTTATAATTTTTTACTAGTTAATAATTAAGGTCAAATTGTTCTTTATAACACTCATAAGCCTTTTCTTTGAATTCTTCTATTTTACTGTCATCGTAAAAACAGTCTATATTTTTAGAGAACTGTACATCTCTTGCTAATCCAAATAACCATTCAACAGCATTAAATACTTTTTGTCCTTCTCTGTAATCATTAGGCATCTCAGATATTTCTGTATTAATCATAGCAAAAAACTCTTCTTTACTTAATCCCATCTTATTCTGTCTTTTTAGTAGTTAAACGTTTCTTCTCTTCCTCTACTGCTTTATCTAAAGCAGCAATAGATTTGTCTATAGTTTCTTCCCAGTCAGTACTCCAATGAGGGTAACATACTCTCATAGGATAATTAATTATAATACTTGCAAGTACAGTTCTAATCCCAGTGAGTTCCCTCATCTGTTTTTTCCTTTCCTCTTCTGTATTATAAACTCTGCTTCTGTCCTGTATATCGATATAAAAGCCATCATAATAACCTTGTTTTACCGATACATCATAATAAGAACGAGAAAGGGTTTGTAGCAAATGCCTTATGTCTTTATAATAATCTAAACTGACTTCTTCATAATTTTCTTCCACCATTTTCTTGGCTTCTTCAAAATCAGTTACATCATTATAAAACATAAATTCATTTACTTCCTCGTCAGTAGGGTCTTCCTGATAGTAGCCTACTGTACATAGTACATGTGATTTACTGTAATTAACTGTTCCCATTATTTATTGCTTTAAATATTACATTATCTACTTCTTGCATTTCTTTTTGGAAATTCTCCTGAAACTTATCATAGTCATCGATATATTCCCCTTCATATAGTTCAAAGTCTATACAATTAGACAAACATCTATTATGACCTAATATACATAAGTCATCAGCAGTATTGATATATTTACAGTTACAGTCAAATTCTCTGCTCATAAATCATTAAACCATTTGTATAATTCTTCACTCATGTTTAAACCTAAATCTAATGCTGCATAATATATTTCTTCTGCATCATCTAAATCAATGGTTTTACGTTTCTTTTTATAGTAATCTTCATAGAACCAATCTATCATTTTTGTCTTGTGACATACATGATAAATTTCTTCAATCAGATTACTCGGTAAACTTACTCTCATTTAGTTAAATAAAAATTAAAGAATAACACTTTGAGATAGTAAACGTCTTCAAACATATCTTTGTAGTGTCCCCAAGTAATTAAAGGGAATATATCATTTGATATTTCAAACTCTATCTTTCTCATTGATTAACTGTTTAATTCTGTCATTAATATACCACACAGCCTTTTGCAAATCTTCTATCTCTTTTTCAACATTAGATTTACCACGTTCTTCCTTAGTTCCTGCTCTCCACAAGTACTTAATGACATTGCCTTTCCAAAAAGGCATATTTCTTACTACTTCAATACATTCAATATTACCTTGATAATGTGCAGGATGGTCTACCTTTTCTTCTTCAAAACATCTATCTGCTGCATCTGGAGCAACATTAACTTCTACAGATTTCCTGTTACCTTCTGCATCATTCCAAGTAAGTACATCATTATCAGATGCTTTGTACATAAGACCTTCAAGAAAAGTAACTTCCTCACCTTTGACAACAAAGGTAATTTCCCTAACACATATGTAACTTCTTCCTTTATGTATCATAATTATTTAATTTTATGGTTATTTCATTAATAGTCCATGTTTAAACAAATGACCAAAATTTTTTAATATAAATGCTTTTTCACATTTTTCTTTATCTGAAAATAGTCTTTCATAACTATAAACATATGAGTTATTACCAAATGTATAAATAGTTGAAGTGCCTGTTTGTACTACTTTATACTCAAAGTATATTTTATCTTTTCCTTCTTTTTTATAAACTGAATATTGCATTACTGTCCCTTGTATAGGGTGGTTGTAATCATCAATAAACCATACTGTGCTACCTACTTTATGTTTAGGTATATAGATAGCCATATCATCTGTTATTTCAATCATTTTCTTCTGTTTTTAAAGTTTCTAAAAATTCATCACATTCAAACCAAACAAAATCATTTATTTGGGTATCTGTAGGAGTAGTACCTTCAAACATTTCTTCAATATATCTTTGAAGTTCTTTCATTTGAAGGTAACCTAAATCCTTAGTTCTGTCTCTTGCTCCTGACCAAAATGGAAAGCTAAAGATTTCAAACTCTTTTGTATATTGCATTTTTTTTATTTTTATAAAATCCCCATGCTGCTATGGTGGGCAGAATATCATGGGGAAACAAAAACATTTAAATAAATTCAGTATTACTTTTCGCTATTATCCATTAAATCATTATAGTCTTCCCACATTCCGTCTATTTCTTCTTCAGAATAAGGGTCTAAACAATTATAACTATTTTGATTTAATGAATCATTGTCAAAGTCATAATCCTCATCAGGATTTACATTAGTATTCTTTGCTGTCATTTCTTCATTTTGTAATTTAATTACTGTATAAAATCTCCAAATATAAAAGGTACATTTAAGTCCTCTGGTGGTAGTTTAGGACTGCCATCTTCATTATGGCAAGAATCCCATTCAAGTAACAAAACTTCTAATCTGTATATTCTTATTGAAGAATTTTCAAATTCCTTAAATAAGTCTTCGGTGAGGTATTTAATGGAATCCATTATAGACATATCTTCTTGTTGTTGCAGCATCTTTTGAGGTTCAGTCATATAGCATAATGCTAATATACTTTGTTTTGTTCTTTCATAATATTCTCTTTCCTCTTTTAATGCTTCTTCAACTTCAGATTTATACTTAAAAGTTTCTTTATTGAAATAATCTTCATGTATTAAACTTGTCCCCCAACCCATTTTATTTAATGTTTAAAGATTTTAATATACCACTGAATATTTCTTCTATAGAAGCTGATGCTATTCTATATTTATCTAAGTCTTCGTTATTGACTTTACCCTCATACTTAAGGTTTTTAATATAGTTTATCTCATCTTCTAAATTTATAGAAGGTTCTATTACAGAACCAGAATTACTATAAGTTATAGGTGCTACTGGTAGGTATTCACAGCATCTCATTTTACCATAGTCATCTATAGTAGGAACTGCAACTACATTCATTGGACTAACTAAACATTGTAGTCCTACATTTCCACAATAATTTTTTCCAAGCCAACCTTTAGCTCCTACATGTAATCCTGTACTGCAAGAATGTTCTTGGTTAGAATCACATTTTCCTCTTGGCATAGATACTGGTTCACCTAGTTTTATCATAAATGTACCACTATGGGCATCTGTATATATATCTCCTTTACCTTTAAACATTACAGCATGAAATACATTTTCAATTGAGGTATTTCCATATTTTACCTGTGTAGTATCTTGTTTATCTATATACTTTACTTTATAGTATGTTTCAAGTACATCTCTAACATTGTATTCTGATTTTCTAACTAAGTTTACGTTTCTATAACATATAAGTAAACCGCTTTTAGAAAGTCCTACATTCCATTTTCTGATAAACCAAAATAAATTATTTCTAACTCTTGAATCAGGATTAAAAGATAATAGTGTCCAAAAGTTTTTATATTTACTTAGTTTCTCTTTATTATTGTAATGTTCTGCTATAAGAACTTTATTTACAAAGTCCATAGGCAATGAGATTTCTGATATACCTTTCCAATAAACTGATTGCCCTCTTTTTACCAAAATCTTAGAGGTTTTTAAGAAATCCTCTTTAAAATCTTTTTGATTATTTTCATTCTTTCTGTTTAACAATTTTAAAACGTTTTCCTCATCTGGAGATTTTAATATTTCTTTTTCTTCTTCAGAAAGATTGTTTAATTCATGCTTTTTACCGTTATGGTAAATCAAAGCATAATTTTGATTTAAAATAATTTTCATAATTTTTTTTTTTAAATTTGATGATTTATACTAAATAGTCTATTAAGACCATATTTCTTAATAAAATATCTTTTCAGGATTTCTTCTATTTTTCTTGTATTTTCTTTAAAATCATAATAATTATCTAAAAGTTTTCTTTCGGTATCTGAAATACCATATTTACTTATGTTATCATAATTAACCCACTTATTACTTTTATAAGTATCTACAAGTTGATTTACTATACCTAAAGGGTGATAGTAAGAGAAATTTCCATAATCATTACAAAAAGATTTATATAAATCACTATTACTATAATAACTTATGTTCCACGGTATACTTTTTACTATATAATACTCTACAATTTTAGCTATTTTTCTATTTCTTTTTTTAAATAGATTTTCCACGTCTATTACACAATTCCAGTTTTTTACTATATTATAATATTCTTTAGGAATTTGCATAATAGATATATTAAAATTAACTAAAGGTACTATAAAAGAAACATCATAAATGTATGGTGTTACTATAGTTAATTTATTTATACTTCTTTTCAATCCTTGTAATGTCAAGTATGATTGTTTATACCCTCTTTCTGTAGAACTATGTTCTATAATATTTATGTACTTTTCTTTCTTTTCTTTTTCTTCATTTTCTTGTATTTTAAATTCTTTAGGTACATCTTTATTATGTATTTTTTTAATGTTTCCTATATTCACGAAAATGTACTGTAAAGTTTCAATTGAGCAATTATAGAATTTTTTAAATTCTTGTATATTGTTATTATCCAAAATTACTATACGATTACTATAAAGTTTTTTATAATATTGTATAGTAGATTTAAATAACCTCTTATCTTCTTTATACAAAAAGTGAATATCTTTTTGAAATACATCTCTTAAACGTATGAATCCAAAATAACTGTAATATAGTTCTTTTTTAAACCATTTTTTAGTATTATATAAGAGTTTACTGACTTCTAATGGTATTAAAGTACCATTTAAATTTATAGGTCTATCATAAACATTTATTGTTTTAAATGGGGAATATAGACTTGCATATTTATCTATCTTAATAAGTGAATTTTCAATTAACTCTAAATATTCTGATAAGGTTACCTTTAATTCTTGCAGAGCTATTGATTTTATTTCTTCGATAGTGCTATTATATATCTTCTCTATTACTTCTTTATTATGATTGCTTTCAATCAATCCTTCTCTCGAAGGTATTAATTGTAATTGTCCTATAGGACATCTTAATATTATATTGCTACTAATAACAGATATAGGGAATGACGACGGTACTTTGTATATAATGCCACCCATTTCTACATAGCTACAATAATCTTTTAACCTATACTTAAAACTATAGAAATTAGTATGTTCTATATATCCTTCACCATTATTTATGGATTGAATTACATCATTAAAATCATTAATATTACTTTCAATATGTATAGGGAGTAATTGCAGGCTACATAGGGCATTCTTTAAATCCCCCATATTAACATTACACTCTAATGTTACCATCACTCCGTTAGGTTCTTTTGTAGGTTCTTCATTGAATAAGTCTATATTAATAGACCCATTATCTTTATACATAAAGTATTCATACTTCATTTTATTATAATAAGAAGTGATATAAACTTTATCAGATAGTGAAAGACAACTAAATCTACCAATACCTAAAGCACCTATAAAATCATTGCTTTCTCTTTTAGTAGAGCTGCCTATGAATCTATAAATTTGGTCAAATCTTTCAGGACTTAATCCTGTCCCATAATCCCTTATACTTATTTCTACTTTGTTATAATAATGATTAATATTGTATTCTTCTCCTTGTTCAATATACAATAATACGGGTATACTACTACCTGCTTCTTTGTTAGAATCTATACCATTTGCAATGGTTTCTCTTAAGAAAGATTCTAAAGGATTTGAATACAAATTAGATGTTAATAACTGAGTAATAAAATTTACATTAGAAGCATCTATTCCAACTTTATTACTTGTTACATCTTTTGTATATACTTCACTTTTTTGACTATCTAATATCATATTTATAATAGTTAATAATTATACGATAATAGCCCATTTAAGACATTATTATTACTTATATGATAGATTTATCACCTTTTGTAAAATAATGGCTTAAATCGGCTAATTTAAATTGTTTTTAGTGTACCCAATGGTCTGATACTTCTGCTTCTGCATTAAGAGGTATTAAAGTATAATACTTTTTACCGGCTTCCAACATTATACTTTCTAATACTTTAGGAAATTCTTTTAAAGTTTCTGGAAACTCACAATTAAGTTCATCATGGGTAGCATTTACTAAAAGTACTTTATTAAATAAATTATTTTTTAGTATATACTCCCATAACATAATCATAGCTGTTTTAAGTATTACAGCACCTCCACCTTGTGTAGGTATATTAAGAGCAAGTCTATCCCATTCACTTGCTTTTTTAAAGTGTCTGCTCACTTCTTGTGCTATGTAATCTCCAGTACCTTTATGATTACTTTTGTAATCTTCCCAAAAATCAGAAGTATAACTTTGATGTTCTTCTAACCATTCTTTATGGTCATACCAAAACACTTTATGTCCAGTTTGAGGCATCGCTAATACATATCCTTTTTTTCTAACTTCCTTAGATGAGGATATTTTATAAGCAGCTAATCCCTTCATGTTTTGTAATAAGTTATTTACTAATTCTTTAGCTTCTTCTATACTACAGCCCATTTGTGGAGCAGCAGCTGTACCATCACTACCAAACTGTATAGCAAATTCTATAGATTTTACCTTACTTCTTAAATCAGGTCTTTTCTTTTTTACATCTTTAGTATCAATACCTTCAAGTTCTTTAGCAAATACAGCTTTAGCATAAGCAGCATGAGTATCACCTGAACCATGTAAAAACTCATCTATAAGAACTTTTTCATTGTAAATCATAGCACCTAATTTAGCTTCTATAGCTGCATAATCACAACTACACCATAAGTTACCTTTTTCTGCTGTAAAGCAAGCTCTTGTTTGAGCATCATGTGGTAATTGCTGTATATTAGGATAAGTACATTCTTTAGGACTTAGACTTTTAAGTTTAGCTAAACTATTATTAGAATTATTACTACCACAAGACATTCTTCCTGACTTAGCACCTAATTGTCTATATACAGTATGTATTCTTTCTGTTATAGGATTTATAGCATTTAGATGACCTTGCCCAAAAGAAGTAACAGTTTTAAAATGTTCTTGAAAATCAAAATATAACTTTAGAAATTCATCATTAATTCCTTTCTGAGTTTTAAGATGTTTCTCAATTACACTATCTTTGTCTTCTTTTGTTTTCTTATCTTGAACTGTAGTGTTAAATCCTAATAATTTAGCTATCTTAACAACTTGTAAAGAAGATGCCCAATTTATACTTATTTTAGGTTTTGCGTCAAATCCTTCAAACAAATTCCCTTGTTTATTATAGTAAACATACTTTTTTAAACAAGGTTGCTTTGTTACCCATTCATTTAAAGCATTTAATGCTTTATCAAGATTTTCTTTATCTTGTTGCATTTTTGCTTTCCATTTAGCAGGGTCTAAATGAATACCACAAAACTCCATATAAGCCATCATAGGGACTACCTTACATTCTAATTCTATAGCTTTAGTAACTTCTTTTTGTTTAGCTAAAATCATTTGAGACTGCATAATATCATATAAATACACTACATCATTAGCAGCATATTCTATGACTTTTGTATCCAATCCCCTCCAATTGATTTGACCTCTTATTGTTTTATCAATATCTATATCTAAATACCTTTTAGCAATTTCTTTTAGACTATACCCTATAATTCCCTTAGGATAGCCTAAATAAAGTACTTGTTCTGCTATCATAGTATCATATACTTTTTTAGGTACTATATTTAACTTATATAGAAACTGCAAATCAAATTTAAGGTTTTGGCCAATTATGAATTTATCCTCTAACACACCTTTAAACGCCTTAGGATTAATTGTATTACAGTCTACTACTATTTGAACAGACTTATCATAGTTTCCAAATTGCATTGTTAGCAATTTATCTATATGACAATCTATCCCTGTAGTTTCTGTATCAAATTGAACTGTATTCCAATCCTTCATTAAATCTAAAGCAAGGGGTACTGTTATGATTACATAACTATTATTATCAAATAGTTTCTGATTTTTTGTTACTAAATAGACCATATAGTTTTTTATTATAAAAGTTAAGAATACAGTTATACTTATCAAAGAAGTCATACCCTAATACACCTTTTATGTCCAAAGAATATTCAGATTTTATATGTTCTATTATACTTAAATTTGTAAAAGAAATATTCGTAAAGAATAATCTTTCTTCTATAAGTATAGGTACTTCATATACTTGAACTTCTTGTTCTTCACCAAATCCTGCAACTACTTTATCAGAAGTTAATAGACATAAAGGAAAGTCAGTTGCCCTTAAATATTCTAAAACAGAAGTATCTAAAACGCTGGTACTTGCTCCAGTATCTATCATTAGGTAGAATTGTTTATTTCCGATTTTTACTTTTAAATAAGGAATGTTGCCTTTTTCATATATAACACCTATTTTATTTTTTTCTTTTTTATATTTACCTTTTTTAGTATTCCTTTTATTTTTAAAGTACTTTACTAAAAAGTTAGTCATGCTTTATGATTTTCTTCGTTAGTTTTTGTATTAGTTAAATCACTTACAGTAGTTACATACTTATAAGTATTACTTTCTTTATCATACCTTGATTGTACTCCTGTAGGTTCTTTTTCATTTTTAGCACTCTCCCATGCTTCTTGGAAAGTATTAAATGTTTTCTTTATTATGTTCATTTTGTTTTCTGTTTAAAAGGTTAATAATATCATTTTCCTCATCTTTATTTATGTAAGGAGGTATTTCCATACTATTATCTAATATGGTGTATAGTTCCTCTCCTATAGTAATAGGGTCTCTTAAAATTGTATAAGAAAGTTCTATATTACCTCTTTTATTACAATAAGGAAATGTGAATAATAATGGATTAGACTTAGGATTTAAATCTGTTGTAGATACTACTATATTAGTCATATCTTTTATTTCATAGTCCTTATATTCAGTATCTTTTAAGACTTCTTTTAAAATAAGATAGTATAACCTGTCTTGAATATCATATCTCCATTTTATAAAACTATATTGAAAATTATAAGCTTTCTCATAAGTTGTTTTAATATCAAATGGAGCTATTATTTTCTTTTCATTGTTTACTATTATTCTATCAAACATACATCTATATTCCCTGCCGTTGATAGAAGTCTTAAATTTTAATTGGTAATATTTTTCTAAATTTTCTTTTTCTTCATTATCAAGTATTTTACTTATTTTAGGATGGTTAGAAACACATTTAGACATTTCCATTAATGTACTCCATTGGGAGTTATTTAACAAAATGCTTTTTTTGTTTTGATTATAGAACTGTTGAGTATATAAGGAACAAAGTTCTTCATTACTTACAATCATATTCCATTTCTTTTCATTACTCTTTATATTAGGATAATAAGAAGATAGTAGTTCACCATCCATTACATCTTTGTATAATGATATAACTTCTGGTAAAGTTTCACAAGTACATTTATTTGCTAAATCTATTACAATCTGAGCAGCTTTAGTAGATAAGTCTATATCAGTATTCAAATGAGTTACTTTAGTATTAAATTCATTTGATTCTGTATATAAAATATCAAAAGCACTTCCTAAAGATAAGGAGTTTGTTTCTACCTTATCAAATAAAGTAGGTATTATTTTAAATCCTTCTCTTTCATATTTGGCTATTAAAGAATAAGAGAGTATCTTGTTATTTCTATATTCTTCTTCACTTACTTGCCATGAATAATCTTTTAACATAATTCTATATAAAAAGAGAGATGTATATGTATTATACATCTCTGGTAAATAAAAAACACTTTATTTAATGAAAACAATTTTTACAAAAATAATAAATTATTGAATAAAGAACAAAACTTATCTTTACCCATAATTTTGTAGTAGTCGCTTATATCCTTACCATTATCAAATAAAGGAATTTCTAAAAAAGGTATATTAGTTTTTTTAGAAAGTTTTTTACTATATTCTATACCTGCTTTATCATTATCAAATAATATAATAATTTTTCTGTCCTTATATTTGTTTAAGAAGTCATCTGGTATGTTATAACCTTCTCCTTGTAAAGCACATACATCTATATTACCTATATTATGTTTCAGGCACAAAGCATCTTTCACACTTGAACATATTATTATAGGATTATCTGTATTGCTTATATACTTCTCTAATGAAATAGTATTAGCAGGGTAATTATTACACCATTTAAATTTTTTAGATAAGGGCTGATATATTTTATAATATACTTTTCTATTTAAAACTATTCTATAAGCATAGGCTAATTTATCTGCTATTAATCTATAATCATTTATCCAATAATAACTTATAGGATGTATGTCATAATAACTTAATAAATTAGCATTTACTCCATAAGATTTCCAGTAATTTATATCTATATCATCTAAATCTCTTTTTTTTATTTTAATAACTATCGTATTACTTTTTGTAGTAATGTTAGATTTAGTCTTTAAAATATTATTACTGTAATCTTTAGTTATATCTTTTTTAGTTTTTCCTGTAATATTTTTAATTAAGGAAAGTAACCCACCAGATTCTCCTGTTGCAAAGTCTTTAAAAATAATATGGTCTTCTATCATTTTTAAACCAAAAGAAGGGTTCTTATCCTTTCTATAAGGACATGATATTAGACATGGAAGTTTTTTTATATTAGAAATATAATGTTCTAATATAGTTAATTCTCCGTATTTTTCTACTATTCTTTCCCAAGATTCACCTACTTGGGTTACTTTTCCTATATTCATACTTATTTTATTTAAAATGGCATATCATCTTCTTTCTCTTTTTCTGGAATTGATGTTTCAGCAAAAGGAGAAGAACCTTCATTAATATTTTCAACATCAGGAGAGGGAGTAACTTTTACAAGGTCTTGAGGGATATGTTTTTCTTTTACTCCATTTACTGTAAGTTCTGTCCAATATCTATCTGTTATATTAGCAGATATAAGGTCCTTTTCCAATCTCTTTATAGCATTATAGTTTGCATCATTTCTAAGAGTATTTCTTGAAATAGTCTGATATTGTTTCCCATCTTTTTCAGATAATCCAAACACTATTTTGACCTGGAAGGCCTCTCTACCTTTTACTAAACTACGTAACATATTGTAATTACCTTTGAAGATTTCTTTCCATTCTTCTATAGAAATAGAACAGGCAGCTGCTTCTAATTCTTCACCAGATTTCCAATCTGTGGAAGTAAACTTCTTTTGATTGTTATCCCATATTTTAGTATATGCTTGAGGTAATCCTAACCAGTTTTTGATAAATTCTATCAAATTAGTTTCACCTTTATAAGCATGTCTGTATTTAGGATAAATATCAAACTTAACAGTTTCTCCGTCTTTTGAGGTATATGTTGGTACTTCTTTATTCTTGAACTGTTCTGCTGTAACCCAAGATGAATTACCATACTCATCAATTACTTGATGTTTGCCTGATTGACTAATAAAAGCTCCTTCTTTAATTTTAAAATTAAGACTTTTGATGATAGGTTTACTGTTGTAGTTTTGTACAGTTTTAAGGAATACAGATATTGTAACTTCTTTTCCTTGTTTATTCTCTCCGTTAGCAGTAGTAACTTCTACATCTTCTTTAAGATATACAGGGTCTTTCACTTTATCTGGTGTTGTACCATAGATTTTAGCAATTTCTTCTTTTGTAGGATTAATTGCCATAACAGTACAACTTGCTACACCAACATAAATGTCATTATTAAATTCTCTTTTTTCTACTTGAGTTTCTTTTCCTAAATTCATTTTAAATATCTTTTATTGATTATTATTTATTGCATTATTTTAATAACTAAGGAGTATAACCCCTTAGTTATGTATTTTCTTTTTAGAATTGTACTTCTGGAGTTACTTCTGAAGTTGTTTCTTCTATTGTTTCAGTGTCTTCAGGAAGTTTTGTAAGACTGGTATTATTCTTAAGATTATATTTAAGTAAATCTAAGTTGAATTTACCATCTGCATCTATTCCTAAAGGATTAGCTACAAGGTCATTTACACTGCCAAATTTATTTGGGTCTTTGAGTACTACAACATCAGATAGTTTCATGCTGTTTAAGAAAGTATCTTCGTAGCTTTTTATTTGATTTTCATAAAAATCTTTTAACTGTAGATATTCATCATGTTTTTCTTTAAGTTTTGCAAGTTTCTTTTCAGTGTCTTTGAAAGTGTTTCTAAATGATTTTGCACTTGCCAATTCTTTTTGATTCAAAATATTCTTTACCATTTTAATTATTTTTAATTAGTTAATAAATATTGTTTATTGTTTTTACTTCATTTTATAGTAAGCCCTTACTGTATCATCAACAAGTTTAAGACTGTTTGGAATTTCAAAATCCTTAAACATTCCAAGAGGGGTTTTAGCACTACTATGATTGGCTTTAGTTTGGAAATAATATTTATTATCTCCATTATCTCCATATTCTACCCTTGTTATAAGTACAATAGGATAAAAGCCTTCAGGTTGAGTTTTAGTAAGTTTTTTGCCAATTACTGAAAATACTGTTTTTTCAGAACCATCTTGTTGGGTCTGAAGCATAGTATGCCCAAATATATAAGCTATTTGGTCGTCTCTTAATACAGTATTGCATAAAGAGTTTAATTCTATTATATCATTAGCCACGTCCTTCCATTGGTCATAACTAAGTTTTTTTCTATCATTAAATTCTTTCATAGCCAAATATATATTTACAGTGTCTATGGCAACCGACTTAACTTGAGGTAATTTAGATATGGCAGTTAAATCCGCCTTAATCCTTTCAAAAGAATCTGGTTCATCATAGTTTTTTTGTTCTTTACCCCACATACCGGCAGGTATCGGTAATGCTTTCCTATCAAGATTTAGGATAAAATGTGTTTTTGGGTCCATTCCTTGATAAGAATCCATGTTAAAATTTCCATCAGGATTAATAATTGTACTGGTAGTCTTACCATCTCCTGAGTTTCCTATTATTGCTACTATTTTTCCCATTTTAGAGATTTAAAAATTTAATTGATTATTTTTATTATCTTTAATATTATCTTCTTTATTTCGGGCTAAAATCTGCCTTTCTTCTTGTTTTAACTGTGCAAGTACAGTGGCTATTTTAGCCTCATCAGTACAAGGAGGTAGTTCCTCAAATTGGGAAACATCTCCTCTAAATAAAAGAGGTAGAGTAAGACTTCCATTAACTCTTATGTTTCTTCCTGCAAGAATAGACATAAATCTAATGTTGTCTTGAAACTGTGTAATGTCATAACCTTTATAATTAGGTATACCAAATCTATTAGGACTAAATAATCCTATAACAAAGTGAGCATCTCTTGCAGTGGTTTTAGCATCACCTAAACCATCTATTGATGGTGCTACTTTATTCATTCTTTGGTTTTCTATACCTTCTTGGGCTTGACTTTGATGTTGTACTCCAACTACTAAAAACCCAAACTTTGCTAACTCTATACAATATTTAGACATTTTGTCAATGGTAGTTTTTAAGTCCCAACCTCTTTCTATTGAAAGATTGGCAAAATTATCTATTATTACAATATTGTATTGTTCAGGGTCATTCCATTTAAATGGGTTAGTTTTATCTGTAACTAACCCATCATAGTATTCCCCTGTAGCAGCATCATACTGTTTTCCCTTTACTTTATTGTATATGCCGTTTTTTTCAGCATACTCTTTACAATATTTCCATATACCAGTAGGATTCTTAATGTCATGGATATATTCAACAGTTCTTTCATATTCTTGTATAAACTGTTGGTATTGAGAGGTATCCAAAAGTTTTAGTATTTCTTCAGGACATTCTTTGTCTATAGATTGAAGTACCCAAGGATTAACCCTTTTATTATCTAAGTTATATAAAAGATTACTATAATAGTCATATTCTTTTTCTGCTGTAAAGGCTTCAAAGGAGAAATATAGTACATGTGTTTTTATGTCCATATTTTTCCTAATACGTTCTATTATAGGATAATATACAAATAGATAATCTACTAATTTAGTCTTACCAATCTTTACATTTGCTGTAAAAAGGTAATACATACTTTTGAGCCATCCTGCAAAATATGCCTGAAATCTTTTAAAAGGATGAGGTAAACAGTTTAGTTTACCATCATGTTTCCTTTGTTTATTTTCAAGCATTTCCTGCTTTCTTTGTAAGTAAGTTAATAAGTGCATAGTGTTGCAAAATTATTTACATAAAACTATTGTAGTTTTTTATGTAGAAAAACTACTATACATTATATAACTTCATCTATCCAATCTATCTCATCTTCTGTAGTAGTATTAACAGATTCTGATTTAGGGTTTTCTAAGTAAGTAAGTAAAGTACTACTTATATCTCCATCATCTTCTAATTTCCAAATAAAGTACTTTAACAGTTTTCTATATCTACTTATACTACCATCAAAGTTAGTAGTATCTTTGATATATGCTTTATAGGCATTTATAACCTGTTCTTCTGTATAAAGGTTATCTGTATTAGGAAATTTCCTTAGAAAACTTTGCAGTCTTAACTGTATTATTGCTACAGAATCTGCATAATTCCATTTACCGTCTTTTTTTAGCTTGGGAGTTAGTTCTTTTAGCTCCTCTGCTAACTTTCTTAGATTCCACATTTTTAATTATTTTTTTATTACCACTTGTAACGGTGTATTCTACTGTATTACACCATTTTTCAAAATCCTCTTGATAGTCTTTGTAGGTAGCATAATACCTGTAAAGATTATTACAAGGGGTTTCCTCACACTCTACTTGAGCCATGCTCTCTATTGTACTCATCATAGTCTTCTAATACATTAACATAGTTATTTGCATAGTACTCATCATACCATGCAAGTAGTTTATCTATTTGGTCTTGATAAAAGCATACTTCTTTTAAGTGTCTACTCCTACTTTTTTGTAACCTGAAGTATACAATGCTTTGGTATATAGATGCTAATGTTTCCATATTAATATAAATCATTAGTATCTAATCCTTCTAAATCCCCTACCATTTCTTCATAAGCAATAATGGTATCCTCGTCCCAGTCTTCTGGTGGGTAGAATCCGTATTCATTATAGAAGTCTTCTTCAAAGGATTCTTTTTCTTCAATTAATCTTTTTGTTTTACTCATTTGTTTTTAAATTTTAATAGTTAATAAAAATAATTTAATTGTAGTATTTTAATAGTTTTATAATATAAAAGGTTAGCAACAATTAAGTTACTAACCCTATTATTAACTATTAAAAATACTAATAGTGCCATACTAAAGAATCGAACTTTACCTGCTTATTATTTCACAGTAACCATTGTATGGCAATAGTTCCCTCATCAGGTTACAAACCTAAATCTCTTATATAATTTCTTACATATTATTAGGAGTAATCATTAGATATTCCTTATATGCACAGTCGTTGCACTGTTTATTTCTATGCTAATATAAAGCAGTCAACTTTTCCTTATATAAGTGTTCTTTATTTAAACTATGAGGGATTGATGATATTATTTATTTATTAATAGTGATTAATATTGAAATCACCATTTACATTAAAACTCTTTAAGTTCCTCAACCCTTATAATATTTCTTTAAGTTCCTCGAAACTTGTATTTTACTACTTATTTTAATACTTTTGCAAATAATTTATTATTATAATAATTATATTAATTATGAAACTAGTTTATTTTTATGATAAAGGATGCTTAAATTGTCATTATGTTTCTCTTCTTATGAAAAAAATGAATATTTATGATTTATTTGATAGGGTAGAGTGCAGTAGTAAAGAGGGTGTTGAAATAAAAAAGAAATACAATCTTACCACAGCCCCAGTAATATTAGTGATAGATAATAACTATAATGTTATTAAATTATATAATAATATAGAAAAACCAGACCTTATTAATGTATCTAAGTTCATTAATAATAACTGATTCTTTCTTATATAAAAGAAGAAGAATACGCTATAAGGTGTAGTGTATAAATGTAGGTATTAGTAAAAATGTGGGATACGGATGAAAACGGGGGGTATTATAATATGGATAAAAACGTGGGATATTATACAACCACCCCTACCTAAATACATAAATGGGTTTATATCCCCCCATACTGTTTGGATAGATTGGATTTAGGTTTCATATTCTGGTAGATACTTCTTCTCTCTCTTATTTTATTTACCTTTCCTTATGCTCCGCTCCGCTCCGCTGAACTTAAAGACTGCTACTACTACTACAATCTTTTGAACTTAAAGTGTTTTAATGCACATGATATTATTTATTTATTAATAAAAACCAGTGCGGAAGCGCGGTACTGGTTCTTTGTGAAAACAAAGTTTCAAGTCAGTAATGGACTGGCAAGCGTGAAAAAAAAATGATAACACTAGCAATGATTCAAGGGTCAGTATACGCCGTAAAATACGGCGTAGAAATAGATAAGGAATTGGCAGAGTTGATCTTATCAAATCCTGTTGCCTTTGAAACCTCGGTTCCCAAAGGGAACATAAGGGGTACAGCATGCCCACCGGTAACGGTGGGCAAGGAGTTTGATGTCGAGAAACCCAGTTATCTGGGTTTCTCGACATCAAAAGATGGGTTATACCTTAATATAACCCTAACCAATTCAAAACCCCTCCATGACTTGGAGGGGAATGAAGCAATTGTTTCACTTCTGACCACCTCCTACAAGGAGGTGGACAAGGACTCTCTTATAAAGAGGGTCCTTGAGGCCCTTGTATAAAAAAATACCTACCATACGAAAAGTATGGTAGGTATTTTTTTTCTGGAGGAACTTAAAAACTTATAAATTAATTGCATACGTAATCTCATGGATGCAGTAATCTCATGGTTTTTAACATTTTTTAACAAAAGGGGTTCCCCTCCTCTCTCGCACACTCACACACCCCTCCCTAAAATCACGGTGAGTAATTGTTATATAATAACAATTGATGTAACAAACGAACCCTTCGTTATTAGTAATGATAAACAAGCTACTAATGTTTATTATTAGTAATAACGAAAAATATTTGACATTTGTTGCATAAAAAACAAATTTTAACATTATTTAACATTTGGTATTGTTGGTTTGGGTTATATACTAGTTATACTAATACTTTAAATAAACGATGTAAAGTATTAAGATTTAAATGGTTGCAGGCATGTAGTACCCCTCTCCCACCTTTTCTCCCATTTATAACAAATCATTTTAATCAGAGCATATAAATGTTCTAATTATTTACAAAAATTGAGGAACTTAAAGAGGCTTAATGTACATGATATTTTATAGTTTTTGGTAGTTTTACTTATAAAACTATCCGTCTTCCAAGTATCAACGTTATGACTTGGCGTGGGTAAAGTAGAGACAACTACTCCATGTTAAATTAAACATTCACACTTTACTTGTCAGTTCAAGGTGTGTCTTATTCCATTATAACAAGGGAACTGACAACATCCTAAGCATGATGTAAAACTGCTTTGGCACTATGTAGAAGCCTTTACGTGGCAGTGCTATAAGTAAGTATTATATAATACTGAAACTAATTCTACATAAAAGAAATTAGCCATTTCTCCCAATAGTGGGTTCTTTCCTGTCGTGATGACAGTATAACACTCTACCGTGGTTAGGCTTTTACAGGTAGTAAATAATTTCAAAAAATGGAAAAGATTATTTTTGAAATTATAAGGAGGATTTTTAATTCTTCTGAAGTGGCATTCCATAAGGAATGTCCTGATACTAACGCTTGTTGGTATGAGGACAATTCCTATGGTAATTTATACAACCACTCTGAAAATGTCAGAGGGTATGTATATACCACTGAAGAGGGATTAAAAAAGATAGAGTCCACCCCTTGTGGACATTCTTCAAATGCCAACGGTACTCACAATACCGAGTATGGCATTGAAATGAAGAATGTCAATAAGGGGGCGTTCCTCATCATCCATTCAGTAGGGAGTTACTCCGACTGTAATGGTCGTGATGAGGAATGGGATAAAGTCTACATCTACCCTTTGGCTAATCTCAAAGAAGAGCGTGAAAAGGCTCAGAGATTGGCTGATAAAGAGTTGATGAGACAGATAAAGGACTTCTTGTCTTAATCCTCTAACCCCAACTTGCGAGGGGATATATCGCAAGTGCTGGACAGGGCTAAAACAAGTACTGTCATTAGTAATTACCAAGTTACAAGTAAGGTAACAAAACTTGGTTATTGTAAATATTACTAATGAATGTGGAAAGTGGAACAGGAAGAGCAGCCCTTTATATAGTGCAATTTTGTCTATATAGCATTATAATCAGTTGTGAAAACTCATTATAATGCAAAGCACTATGTTATACTGAAAAGGTATAATGAATTAAATAGACACGTCTAAGACTGGGAGACGTTAAAAATGAAAGCATATTCCATGCAGTTGTAAGTATGGAAGTGTAAGCCCTTTAAGACATAACATCCCCAGTTTGGTAGGCAGGTTCAACTCCTGCACTGGGGGCAAACTCTCACTAAGGACTAAGGCTGGCTAATGTCTTAGTCCTTTTATTAATATTAAAACCTTGCGGTGTATAGGCCAACCGCTTTAATAATGTAATGGAATTTTTATATGAAACAAGGTCCGCGAATGCCTTAGTCAAGGCATTCGTAAGCCTCCATGCCAGAAGGCATGGGCTCCCCCTAGAATGGGGGTTTAGCGGATTAGAGTATAGGACCCCTCGCGGTAGGGGTCCTATACACTACATCTATGTAAATGGGTGGGAGGTCTCATTTGGGACTTTCCCACCCCATAAAGACAAGGCTTTGTCGGCCTTATTGGCCGACGAGCCGTTAACATCGCGTATTAATTGCGTTTGAGGTAAAGCAAGTAATCTTATGGATTACTTGCTTTATTTTTTTTTTTCTTGTGTAAACTTGCTATTCATACCAACCTACAAATGCTTCAGGGTGTGCATTTTTATAATATAATGTTCCAAGAGGATTCCAAAATCTATTACTCATAATAATCTTATAAGCCTTTGAATGGTCTTTATACTTACCAGATTTAACATCCTCAAACCAACAATATGGATTAATTAATCCTAAAATACTATAACTATCTTGCATTGTATTGGCAGCAGCAATAGGTGATTTAAAAAGTTTTAATGCTTCAGAAATCATATTTTGTTTTAAATATGGTAGTGAAACTGGAGTTAAAGCAGCCAATTCAGAGTTTAATCTAATAATTTGATATTTCAGCATATTAAAAGCCCAACTCTGTTTTTCACTATCATCATCATCAGGAATAATGGCTTTACCAATTAATATGGTAAGATAGAATTGTAAAGATTCTGTTAATGCTCTAATAACATTCCTTTGTTGTTCTGTTGTAAGTTCTTTATATTTAAGCATAAAGTTAAACTTTAACCCTTCTCGTTCATACCATAATTGTTTTAAAAAATCAAATACAGTTCTATAATATCCTTCTTTCCATTCCTCAGTATCATAATTATATTGTGTATCCATAAATCTCTTGTCTATAGCAGCAGGAATCCATTTTCTAAACATATAGACAAGCCTACCAACGGCATATTTCTGTATTATATTAGCATCTTGTTTATTATAAATACCGTGAATTTTCTCGTTTATTCCTGCTATTTTTCTTTCTAATTTATACAAGTCCTCACCTTCAAATTTAAACTCTTTATCATTTAAAGTATATTCCCCATCTAATATAAGTTTACCACCTAATTTTTTATTTTCACTACTATAAGAACCATCTTCTTGTAAATACACGACTTTTAAAGCATCCCATAAGGTTTTTTCATTTCCATTCCTATCTTTTAATTTTGTGTGAATAGCAATAGCCAATCCCATTCTATGGGACATGTAATGTTCTCCACTTTTTTGTATAAAACTTAAAGCACTATCCATGCTTAATCTTTTAGCCCAAGTGTCTTTTCTCCAATTTAATTCAGATATATCTTCTTCATAGGCTTGAGATATATTAAGCATTTCTGAAAACAAGGCAAGTTTGCTACTTTTTGTTCTGTTACCAATTTCTGCTATAAATGGCATCATGTTTTTAGTGTATTCCGTATCAGCCTTAGCCATATCCTTAACACCTACATACCCTTCAGCAAATGAACCAACAATAGTTTCAATTCTGGTTTGAGCAACACCTGTCATAACATTTGAAATCCCATTAAGAAGATTAAGTGACATTGAAGCAATTGCTGTTTTCTTATTAAACATATCTATTACTTTTGATGTAGATATTTTAGTATCTCCTATAGAACCTTCTCTATTTCTCCATCTACCATAAAATTGCATATCTACCCAAGCATCAAACATTTTATAAACATTAGAAGTCCCATTGTCTTTATGATAAACAACATTATCTTCTAATACAGAACCATCATTTTTATATTGGCTTCTATTAAACATGTTAAGAACCTTGAGCTTACCATCAGTTGATGGTAATTCCCTCTCTCTTAATGCAATCTTCTCTAATTCAATAAATGATATTATTTCATTAAGATGTTTATACTCTATTGCCTTTGAAGCATATGCAGCTAATGTTGATACTGCATCTTCACTCATATTTTCACTATCCTCCTCTTTGAAGTTATTATAATATATCGGAAGCATTTTTACTTCATTTCCTGAAGCATCTGTAAATAATTCAGAATATCCTGCTATATCTTCATCATCACTTCTATTAAGATAGTCATCTTTAATTCCTTCTATCAGTTCATCTTTAACACCTTTAATAGACTTTGCAGATTTAAATCTTTCAATCTTATCCTTTCTTATTCCTATTATTTTATTTGGAGTTACAGCTCTTTCAGGATACATCATATCTAATTCATTCTTTACTTTCATAAAGTATTCATAGAATCTTTTTTTTGCCGGATTACTCATAATTTTATTATACTCATTCTTGTTTGCCTTTGTAACGTAAAACCCTGTTTTATTACCATTAGAATCTTTACTATACATCCATGAAAATCCCTTAACCCCACTCCTTTCTAACAATAAGGCTTCTTTTTTTAAGTTTCTTATAAGGTCTAATGTTTCTAATCTTGCCTTACCCTTTTCTTGTTTAGCAGCCTTATCTGTTAATCTTAGTATTGTATCAGGGCAATCAGCCATTGCACTAAATAACTTATTATAGATATTTATATCACCATCAGCTTTCTTCAATAATTCCATTATATCTACTGTTTTACCTTTGTTTTTTCCAAAAGCAACAGTTCTACCTTCTTCTGTTTGGTATCTCTCCAAAAATTCAGCTGTTATATTTATTGCTGTTTTAGTTAAACTTGTTTTGTATCTAGATACTAATCTTGAAAATTCCGTTAATCCATTAAGTTCAAAATCTTGAGTTAAATAATCAACAAAAAGTCTTCTATATTCCTCTTTTTTAGATGAATCTTCAAAAAATACATTATCATTCCCAAATATAGTATCTAAATCATCATTAGTAATTTCATCTATATTTTTATTGTAATCAATCTCTGTTAGGATTGACTGAAGATACTCTTTAAAATCTTCTTTAAAAGAATTACTTTCAGTATAAACATTAAAATATTCTAATATATTTTCATACTCATTACATTTATCAATAAGCATTTTTACAAGTTTAGCTTTTTCTGTTAAAGAATCACTTAATGAAACTTCTTTGTATAAAGATTTTAATTCCTTAATTACACTATCAAGATAATCAGCAAGACCACCAATTGTACTACCCTCATCTATTATTTTATTTAAAATCTTTAATCTATCATTATATCCTTTAGCAGAACTTTTCCCATATATTTTCTTAAACCTAAACGAACTATCTTTTTCCAAATAATATAATTTTCTAACTATATCTTGTTCATTTTTTGCAACATCTTTTGCTTTATTTGAAAAATAGCTACCATTATAACTAAATTCCTCAATTTTTTCTTCTGTTTCAGCTTCTTTTTGCTCAGGAACTTTAATACTATCTAAATCTTTTATTAATTGCTCCTTTAGTCTTTGAATTAGATTAGAAATATATTCAGAATTTTCAAAATGTTTAGTTATTAAATCACCCAAAGCCATATCCTTATAAGCCATGTATAACAAGTGGTTTTTTATAAGAGAAGAATATTTCTTTATATTTTTCTCCACTGACTCTCTGGCACTTTCTTCATTATCAGTATTTATTAAAGAATGTTCTTTTAAATAGTCAAAAACAAAGTCCGTATTAGATAATAGTATTTTAGATACTCTAGCACCTACTGGATTGCTATAACTAGATAAATTTGGTAATATTGAATAAAAATCTTCAAATGAAGCACTTTTATTTTTTATTGACTTTAATGTTTCTAAAATTCCATTGGGATTAAATGAATCATCAACTTTATATATATTATAACTCTTTTTTACAATAGAAAATAAATCTTTAGTATTACTGTCTGTTTCTATTGATGATATATTATCTAAAAATAATTCGACATTATTAACAAATCTTGATACTTTTGATGAGTTTCTAACTATTTTTAAGTCAAATCCATTTTGTTCTGTTGTTTTAACAAGTATGGCTTTATAATAGTTGTTTTTATCGTTAAATTCCTTTATTTTGAATAAAGCAGATTTAAGAGATGATGTACTATTTATTTCAATACCATCATCAAACAACTCTTTCTTTACATTGTCTGCATAATGTGATAATGATACCCTTGTTCCAAAATCAGTATACTTCAACAATCCTTCAATTGTAGGTTGACCATACTCATCAACATAACCATTTGATACAATATCTGTCCAAAATGACTGTTTCTTAAAATCCTCACTCACAATATCATTGTAAGTAATTCTTGCATCTATTGGGTTGACTATTTTTTTAATCTCCGAATATAATGGAGATTCTATTTCTCTACCATCTTTAGTAGTTACGGTAGGATTTTGTAAGTTACAATATGCCATAATAATTTCTTTTTTTCTATTTAACAACCACCTTCTTTGTCTTTACCCTCAAAATACCCTTTATCATCTTCATGGAAATTACTTTCTTCTACATCTTGAGATGGTACTATCTTATTTTCTTGAATATTATTAAAATTAGAATCTAAGTATTGATAACTTATAAATGATTTATCTTTTTCAATTTCAATACCATGTTCAGCAGATTCATCACCAAAAAGCAAATCCTTAACATTATAAAGTTTATCCTTATATCTAATATATAAAGGCTTATCTTCTTCTTTTTGATAATTATTATTAATATATTTAGCAAGTTTTCTATTCAAAACAACATTCTTTGAGAGTTTTTTCTTTTTACCATTATTATCAACTTCTTCTTCCACAAGTTTTATATCATCTAAAGTATAAATAGCCGGTATTTGCTTAAGAAAAGCACTATCTTTTGTTATGAATTGTAAAATAAAATCATTAACAGATGTTGTCCCATTTTGAATGTCTTGCATAAGTTTTAAATAACCTGTAATTTTACCTAAAATTGACCTATCTATCATGTGACCATACCCATCACCCTTAGGATTAAAACCCTGCCTATAAAAACTATATTTAACTAGATTCCAAGCAAATTTTCTTACCTCTTCATCTTCACTTTGAAATAAACTTAAAAAATCACTCTTAATTTCATTGGCAGTTTCTCTTTCATACCTAAAAGCATTTGGGAATGTTAACTCCTCTAAATCTGGATTTGATAGATTAGTTCTCAATTGAAGTCTTTTAACAAAACCATTTTCTAATATATCAGTATGCTCTGATATAAATTTTCTAAAATATGAGGGCATATTCTTTTTATAAGATTCGATTTTTTCTTTTGCAGTAACTAACTTACCATTTATCATTTCATCCCCAAAAAAGCTTAATTCAAGGGTTTTATAATAATAAAAGTTCTTCTCTATTTGTTTAGCTGAATCAGGGTTTAAATCTCCTGATTTTGTTAGCATACTGCATGTTTCCCAAATATGACTAAACAGTTTACCAAACTCAGGAAGTATGTCCTTAGTATTTTCAAAGTAAGACCTAACACCATAATCAAATGCTTGCTGAACAAAACCTACTTTTGATTTTAATATATGATTAGATGATATAGGACTAACATAATCCATTATAGCATCAGCAATAATAGGGCTTTCAGTAGAAGATATTTTGCTTAGTGTATTATCTATTTTAGTTTTAAATGAAATGGTTTCATAAATATCTTTTTTTAATGCTCCTTTTTCTGCATCAGCTCTAAGCACAGATATTAATTGCATAAGGAGCGAACCAGTTAGTTTGGCTTGATTCAAAAAATATTTTGCTGCAAAACAAACATTCTTATCAGGATAACAAAGATTTTTATCATTCAATAAGTATTGTACCTTCTTGAACTCATCATCCAATTTATTAATATCTCCTTCAAACCTCTTTGCGGCTCTTAAAATAAGAGCAATACTAGTAGAATCTAAGCCTAATAATGTCAAATATACAACTGCATTTATATTATCTTTAGTAATCCCAAGTTTGGATTGAACTGGATTTTTGGTATTATCAGCAGATGCTGCAAGATATTGTTTTACTATTTGTGTTAGAAAAATAGCAGTTTTTCCATCTTGTATAAACATTGGGGCTATATCAACCAAAGATTTACCATTATATATCAATGGGTGCTTAACCTTTAAATGGCAGTTTTGCAATAAATCACAAGCTGATTTAGTAATTGCCCATAATGCCAACATATTTCTACCAAGAAAGTTTTGTTCGTGATAGTATGTTTGAAATTCTGGAGACAGTAAACTAATATCACCATTATTGTCTTTAATTCCGAGTTTGTCTTTATATTCAGAAACAGAATCTGGGTCTAGTTGTTTTAACTCAGATATATCTATATTATCTTTTTCACTAGTTCCATCTAATATTGATATTATATCAACAGATTTAACTAAGTCATCAAAAGCACCTGATGGATTCAAAAACCTCTCAGTAAACTGTCTGGTTGACATAAGACTTAGCATTGTATCAATTATCTTGTTGTTATTGCCTTTTACACTATTATCTTTTATTACTTTTGGAAATCCATCTTTACCAATAGTAAACTCACGTCTCATTATATAAAGTTTATCAACATCAAAGTCAGAACCTGATAATACTGTTATTTCCTTTGGCAAAACTATACAAGAGCCAGCAGATGGAGGAAGAAAACCTTTTACTCTTAATGGAAGACACGATGATATTCCCTCTGTTGGAGTTCTATAACCTATCATAGTTGTTAATGCTTCAAAGGTATCCATATCACCTCTTATTATGCACTCCTGCTTTAATCTTTCAATATCTAATACTCCATTATCATTTAAACAATAAGCGTATAATGATTTCATATAACATGGTAAATAGCAATCAACATAATCAAGAACTGTATTACCCTCAGAATCTTCTTTAAAATGTATTGATAGTGTATCATCCCACATGCAAGAAACTTGAACACAAGTACCTCCGGCAATCTTTTGTTTTGTAACAGTATTTCTTTGTTTACTCATTAATATCTGATGGATTTTTTCAGAAAACAAAGGGTCTGCCATATTAATAAAATTACCATTGCTATCTCTTTTTAGTAGTTGCTTAACTTCATCAGATACTTTTGAATCATTAGTTATTGCTTCATCTAAAAACATTGCTAGTTTGTCTTTATCTTTATATAACTCTTCTATTTCTTGATATGATTTTGCATAATTTTGTGATAATAACTCATTATAATTAGCTTTAATCTCACTACCTAATACCCTTTTCTTGGTAACAACTCTTTTAAATGTTGTACCTCCACTTTGCAAAAAACCTTCTTCTTTTAATTCTTTTTTATCTACTTGAGTTTTATTGCCATTAGATGTTTTGTAATTTTCAACAGGTTGATACTCTACAGTTTCAATCTCATAGTACTCATAATCTACTATATCAGCCTGAAATACTCTTCTTATTTGAGTACCAAAAGTAGCTCTCTTATCAGTAAAGTGTTCTGGATTTGGGGCAACAATCCCCCAGTCAGTATAAGGAGTTGTTTTAATTATCTCTTCATTATACCAAACATAAGGATTGTCTATAGTTTCATTATTAATATTATTCTGTATGTTCTCCCTTTCTTCTGTCGTTAGTTTTTTAAGTCCAGTACTTTGATATAAAGTATCAATTGCATCTTGATATGATTTACAATCATTTAGATTAATGCAGGCACTACTACCAACTTTGGTTGCAGAAACAAAGTTTGCTACATCAATAAAGTTGTCTTCCATAAAATCTGTTAATGCTGCAAGAATTGGGTCTGTAGCTGTTTGTGTATACTGTTTATGTTCAGTTCCATAAGGGGACATAAATTCTGAGTTTTTATATTGTATTGGAACTTTTAATTTCCCATAAGACGTACCTGTTTGAACAGAGTAAGCACTTCTGGTAAAAGGTTTTATAATTCCCATTAATAAATACATCGATTTAATATCTATTGTGCCAGAACATATTTTTTTCCATGCTAACTGTGCATCTTCCCCCCATTCTCCCATCATTGTTCTTATAGCAATATAAGATGAAGGTGTCCTTATTGCCTGAGCATCAGTAGCATTCACCTTTGAAAACTGTTTTTTAATATATTCTTTGTTTGCATTTGTCAAATTCTTTGACTCTTTAAGAATTTTAGTAAAGTTTTCAGAAAGAACTTTATAAGCAGTATCTTTAAAGTTATTTAGTATCCTATCGTCTAATATTATTCCTCTTTGCCACTTTCTACCACCAGTAGCATTAACATTCAGCCTTGAGGTTAAGGCATAAACTTCTTTATAACGCTTTTGAAAATCAACACTATTTTTATAAAAGTATGGCTGACTTGTCATTCCTAATATATTTGCTGTAGCAAAAGAGTGTTCATAGAAGAACTCCCTCAACTCTTGTTCAGATGGCATTTTAGGATATATTATTTCACCATTTTTTTGTTTGACAGCAAAAACACTCTTAGTATATGACAAAAACTTATCAAACCTTTCTGATAATTGTTTTCTTATTTGGTCTTCCATTGAGCCATTTTCTTCTTTGTATTCAAAAAACTGATATTTAAGACCTTTGGCTGCTTTAATGTTATTAAGTTTATCCTCATCTATTGTACCATCTTTTTTGTAAACTATTTCTCTTTCAATATCAAAATTTGTTATAGGATAAGTATACCCCTCTATATCATGTAGTATTAAATTATTTAATTCAGAATCTATTGCTACTTTCTCTTTTGGTTTAGCAGACTTTTTCCTATCTCTTAACTCCCTTACTTTTTTATTAAACTCTTTTATTGCTTTTACTCTATTTTCATCTCTCTCTCTTATACATTTAACTCTTTCTATTTCAGATAGCATAAGGTTTTTAAAGTAAGCAATAATTCTATTTTCACTTTTTACTGGTTTGCAATATATGAAATTCCAACAATTAGCGTCAGCATAAATAGGAACAGCAATTGCAATCTTACCATTCTTTTCTTTTGCTTTAACTAACATTGTTGTCAGGTGTTCTTTTTCACTCATTTTCTTATAAGGAGTGCCTTCTACTGAAATAATATCTGATAATTCATATGGAAGCTCTAAACTATCAGATGTGTATATATCTTCAAGCCATTTATAGTTCCAGAACCCCATTCTATATGATACTCCAATGGAATTTATTTGTTTTCTAATTAAATCATCATATATATGGTTTAATCTTTGCATAACCTCATAATCACCATATTCTTCAGAAACTTTTTTCATGTCATTTAAGAATGAAACAAGTTCATTTAATCCCTGTTCTTTGGCACTATTAATCATTTCATCAAGATTATTCTTGGTGTAATATTGAGAATATTGCTTAAATTCTTTATTCATATATTCTCTTCTATCCTTGAGATTCTTAAAAGACTTTAATTTAGAAAACACTCTGGAAATATAAGATTGTTTGTTGTATGAGGGGTATAGTTTTCCATCACAAAATGTCATTGATTGTTGTGTTACAGGAATACTATCTTTTAATAAATTTGTTAAATCTTTATAAAATTTACTTGTTGAGGATAGTGAGTTATCATTATTAATACAAAATTTGGCTATTTCTGAAATTTTGTCAAGTATTTCATTATATTCATTCACAGATTTTGCTGTTATTGTGCGTTGAATATCATCTTTGGATAAAACAATTCCAATAGCCTTAAGGCATTCTTGTAACAATCTTATTTTATTGTCTGTAGCAAGTTTATTAGCTTTTGCTTTTACAATTTTCCTAACCAAAGATTCTGCTATACTTGAATGATTTGAAGCATTTATTGTACCATGCTCTTTTTGGTTTATTGAATTAATAACAGCTTTTTCAACCCATTCATACCTACTGTCACGATTATGGTGTTTTACATAATTATTATTATCTATTGATAATATACTTTCTATATTTTTGTGTTGATTGCATAATCCAACAAAAAATAAAGATTTTAATTCTTCATTATCTGCTATTGTATCAACAATAGTATAGTAGTTAGAATGACCATTTGAAGCATAATCCTCTATAACATTCATCATATCATCAATATCCTGTAAATCTTGGGTTAACTCAAGGAGAGTATTAAATACTTCACGCTCATCTTCATATAAAATATTCCCTAAATCATCCTCCATGGTATATCCTTGAGAATCTACTTTTTGTATATTAGATAATACTTTTTTTATTTTTTTATTTACAGTGTCATGTATGTCTTGATTGGATGAAGACACAACCCAATGGTCTTTACCTATAGTTTCATCATCTTCATACTCATCATCAGTTGTATTACTATCATCAGATTCCTCAAAGTCAGTATTTTCAGTATTTTGACTGTCATAATTATCAATGTCAGTTGATTGTGTTAAAGAACCAGATTCTTGTTTATTTTTTGAATCCTCTTCTTTATTATCATTAGGTTGTATTAATTTAGAATAATAAGTTATTGATAAACCCAGTTTCTCTGCAACTTTTTTCGTAGCATTCATTACTAATGAGTCAAAATAAGGCATCATTTCTTTAAAAGCTTCGACCTTTTTTGCAGCTCTCTTTTGTGCTATACTCTCAATCTCTTCTTCAGTATATTCATAACAAAACTTCTCATTTTCATAACGTACCAAAGCTCTTTCTAATTTTAAACGATAATCCTCATCATTAATATATAATTCATAATCATTTTTAAGTTTTTCAATTACTGAATCATAAGAGTTTGTTTGAAAAAATATTTTTATGTGTTCACTTTCACTTTCACTACTATCAACATTAAACCATTCAGGAATTTTAACACTCTTAGCCAATTCAGTAATTTTAGATACCATATCATTGGCTACCATATCAGTTCTCCATTTAGTCTTCTTTATACCTAATTTTAATGATAAACTACCATTATCTTCTACATTAAATATACTGGTATTTTCAAACATCTCAGCATCAAATTCCTTAGTATTAACATTACTAAACTCAGAAATATGTAAATCAAATGTTATTGACAGGGTATTTTTACTTGCTTTTATATTGGTTACCTTACCATAATATAAATTATTGCTATGTATTTGTAATTCTGTATCCTCACTATTAATCATAGATAATTGTTCATAAAGAGGATTATCTTTACTGACTTTAATAACAAAAGCTCCTTCTGCTGCATTTTTTAATTGTTCTGATATTGTAGCATCAGGACGAACAATACATTTATTGCCACTTATTTCAACAGTAGGATTTAACATATCTAGTTTTTTAGAATCAAGTAAATATTTTTCAATTTCATCTTTTGATAGTTTATCTTGAGTCCAAATAACCCTATTATCTAACTCATGGGGAGTATAACCACTATCAAGTAAGGTTTGATATATAAGTATATTTGCTCTATTATTAAATATATCAGATTCAATGTAGCTCTTTGAGTATGTTACAACTCTTCCTCCTAAATTTAATATTTTTGTTGCAGTATTTATTGTATTTGATCTTGCATTAGAAGCCTCCTGATTCCCGTATAAATAAACATCATTATTTAAATATGCAGCAGCTATTGTATCTTCAGAATAATTCCGATTGTTAATATGGTCTTCTTCGTCAGTACACATCTCATTGTATTTCTCAATAAATTCAGATTGTAAATATACATCTTCTTCTTCATTAACATCTAAGGTCAGAGATGGAGTTATTATGTTGTTACATCCTTTTATAAGAGATGTTTCACTCTCACTAATATCAGTAATATTATTTATTACTTCATTCTGAAAGTCATTAAAATCATTTAGTTTAGTTGGATTTTTATACACCCCATATTCTGTATCAGAAATTATATCATCATACTTTTCTTGGTCTTTTAACAAAGTTAAATTCATTGCTGCACCTCCAGTTAAAACAACTTCTGTTAAAACTGTACCATCATTTATTTTAGCCCCGACACTTTTAAGTAACTTATTGACAAAATTTGATATTTTTTCTATAAACCAATCAAGTATTGATTGTTTTTTCTTTGTCTTAAATGGTGATTTTATTCGTTTTAAGAGCTTTTGTAATTCTGGATTATTAAATGTTTCAGCTAATAATTCTGATGATGAAAAAAAGGCGTATGGAGCTGTTTTTGACCCATAACTAACAAGATTAAGTTTTGAGGTATCAATTCCTTTTAGGTCTATTTTGCCGTCAAGATATAAATTTAAGCAATGTTTTGACAGTATTTCAAGGCTCTCATTCATTCCTTCTTTCAAAAACATTGAACTTGTTGTAAGCGCATGAAACCACTCATGTGTAATATTTTCCAAGGTAAATGAATGATTATTAGAGCCATCATCAATTATGTAGATACCTTCTGATTGGTGTCCTAACTCCTTATTTTTCGTTGCTGTAACATATATACTTGTTGGAATATGACCATGATTTTTCGTAAAATTATCAATCTGTTTTTTTATTTTCCCATCAGGTATTTCATCAATCTTTATTATCCTAACAATAGGATTTGATTTGGATGAAATAGCATTAAAAAATTCAGATAATAACTCATTTTCTTTTCTGTACTTATTAAATAAATCTTTTACGCTAATTCCATCAGCAACAATACTTTTTAATTTGTTCCATTCTGTTTCTGGGATTACATTATTTTCAAACCACGGAAAAAATGGATTGTCATAAGTTGCTTCAAAAACTTCTTTTTTGTTTTTTTCTGATAACTCTCTTTCTTCTATGCTAATTTTATTTGAATTATTAACATTCCAAGCATTCATAAGACTATCTCTAATCAAAGAATATATAGCATCGTCATCTAAAAGTAAACTTGATAACGTTGACTTTAGCTCAGCATGACCTATTTTTTTTAAATCTTTGTATAATAATACTTTTTTGTTAGACAAAAGTGATTTATCAGCCTTAATCTTATCTTTTATAATTTTTTGTTCTTTTTCTGTTTTACTTGTAAACTCTTTTGACGATAAAAGTGATTTTTCATTATTATATATACTATCTAACTCTTTATTGATATTAATAATACTGTTAAATATTACATTTATTTTTTTTGCATTGTTTTTTAAGACTCTTTTGTTTGCATTTTTGATACTATTTACAACATTATTTACTTTTTTAGCAAATTCATTGTAAGTCATATTTAATCTAAGATTAGTAATATCTGAAAAATTAGCACCAAAATGTTCAATAAGAACGGTTTTTACTGATTCAAAATCCCCTTTTGGGTACATTAATTGCCTTATAGCTGTATTTAGTATATTAGTATAATTATCAGAAGTTAATTCATTTGCTATACCATCAAGTATTTCATATCCTTCATATTTTCTGTTTTTTTCATTATTAAGAACATGACTTTTTTCAATCATATTACCGTATTCATCAGTCTTTGGTTTTAACAAACTAATTAGAAATGGGTTAGAATTAACTACACTTCTAATAGAATCATTTATTCTATTACATGTTTTTGCATATCTATCCCACTCTGTCATTACAGCATATAATGATTTTACATAAGCCTCCCAGTGTGTATTTGTATTTTGTGAATAAAGTTCAAATGTATCACGAAGGTATTCTCTTAAATAATCATTTTTTGAACAAAATTCAAGAAATGATTTATGGTGTGGATTTTTTAAAAAATTAGAAACAGTAATTATCGCATCTTTGTTATCTCCAACAAAGATAGACATACCACTAACATTATTTAAAACTCCATTATATTTTGGTAATACAATATCAGCTATAACATCTAATGTATTTGTAAATTCAGTTGAATTTATACCATTCTCTTCTAATGTTTTTTTTGAATGATTGTCTATACTACAATATCCCATGATTAATTACATTTATTATTTTTATCATTTATTGACGTGGTAAAATTAAGTATTTTTTTGTTATTTGACAATTTTTTGTCATCACTTGCAGATTGTATAGTTGTTACAAAATCTGGATTTCTAAATAATTCAATAGTATCTTTAATATTTCCCATTAATTTATTATTGACAATACCAAATTCATTATCATAATACATCTCTACAAGTTCAGAATCTGTTAGAGTATCAATGTTGTCTGTAATATTATTGTTTCTACTACTAAAGTTACCTACATTATCAGTAGCTGATTTTATTTGATTAGGATTGAATACCACATAAGCATCTTGTACTACAGAAGGACCATCAATAATATTCTTTAAAATCACTACATCATGTCCTTGTTCTCTTGCATTTTTTATTATATTTTCTCTACCTTTTGTATCTCTGTTGTTATTAAAGTTTTCAATATAAGGATTAGATGCTTTTAAAAATACATCATATACTGTAGATTTTCCTCCAATACCAAATATTAATTTAAGATTACCAATAGTACTTCCAGTTTCCTTAGAATAATATTGTTTGGCAATGCCTTTTTTATTTGTAAAATAAAAACCAGATTTATCTCCTGTTGTTGAGCCTATTTTATTTTCTTTAAATTCAGTAAATCTTTTAGTACTTCCATGGTAAACTACCAAAGGCTCACCATTCTCATCTACTACTTTAGAAACAAAATTACTTTGAGGAATAACTTGACGTAATTGCATATCTTCATCATTACTCAACTGTGTAAGACCCTTTTTATACATACTATTCCACATTTTCTGAGCAGCATTAGATTTAGGTATTTCACCAAAAGACTCTTCTACTGGTATTCCATAAGTGTTTGCTATGTATTGATATAATTCTTGACCATATCCTTTACCTTGAACATTTAGAGTAGGATGTAACACAACAGTTTCATCTCTATTTTTACCTCTAAATTCCATACGAACTTCACCTATAACATTCCCATTTTCATCAAGAACTTCTCTTGTTTCCAAGTCAGTTTCTCCTTGCTGTCCGTATTTTGCAGGTCTGCCATAAGGGTCAAGTGTTGGTAATATTTTACCTAATGATATTCTTTTTGGTGCTACTTTTTCCCAGTCACCAAACCAATTTTTGAAAGCTTTAGTTCTGACCAGAGCATACTGTAGTCTACTTAAATTAGAAGGTTTACCATTAGGTGCTAATAAATTACCATTGCTATCTCTCTTGGCATTACTAAGAATAATATTCATTTCAGCCCTAATTTCTGTGGTTAGCCCATCATTATAATAGGTTAAAGCGTGTCTAATAAAACTTGCAAGATTATCTCTGGTTTCTCTACTATTTATAGACTGTATGTTATCTATAAGATTGTTTAATCCTCCATTAATATTAGCCTGTTCTACAACTGTTGTAATAAACTGTGATGTACTTAAACTTTTTTCTTCTTTTCTTATTGCTCTTAAGACTTTTAATGAAAGTTGTTTATCAGTAGCATATTCTCTTTCATTTATTGTATTACCACTAAAATCTACAAGTAATTCCTTTATTTGTGATTTAATATATTTTGACAATTTTGTTTTTCTACCAAATAACCAATCAATAAACTTTTCAAACCAAGAGGGTTCTGCATTATCAATAATCTTTGCAAATCTATCATTGACAAAAATTTCTGAAATAAATTCATCTATATTATTTAATCCGTATAAATCTCTTTTTATTCTCTGACTTGATTTCTCTAAGTCAGATAATTTTTTTATCCCATACTGTTTAAATATAGATTTTCTTACTTGGTAGAATGTTTTTGTTAATTCCTCTAACTTACTCTTGTCTTTTTTTGTATTAGCAACAATAGCGTGCATTATTTCATGCAATAATGTTTGAATAAGAGAATCACTAGACCGTATAGTAGAAAGTTTAATTGTTATTGAATTTGAATTAGGGTCATAAAAACCTGATGACATTACACCCTTAATACTAGAGTTTAGTTTGCTGTCGTCATACTCAGTAAAATATACTGGAACATCAAACTCTTTTAAGACAGAAAGAAGTTTTCTTGCTAAGGTATTGTATTTTGTATCAGTATTGGCAATTTTATTCAAAACACCCTTAACGTTAGCATTGTGATTACCTTGGAAGAAATCTAGTAAATTCAAACCAATTTTTTCACTTATTTCTTTAGTATATGAGGATAATGTTGAATCATAATCATCAACCATTGAAGGGGACATTCTTCTTGGAGGACGACGGTTTTTATTTTTTACTACATTCTCATTTTGGCTCTTCTTCTCCTCCATCTTACTTGTTACATTAAAGTTATTGTCTTCTACAACTTCCTGTTTATTTTGTTTAGTTTCAATACTTTGCTGTTCTTGATTTTCTGTAGTTTCTGATACTGATTCTTGAGCTATGTCTTGACTAATAGTACTATCGGTACTATTAATATCTGTTATATTAGTAGTGCTATTAGTGTTAGTAGTATTGGTTATATTGATGTTTGATGTACTTGTATTTGTAGTGTTATTAATATTCGTAACATCATTATTATCAGCATTAGTAGACTCTGCTTCAGTATTAGTATTTGTATCAACTTCTGTATTTGTAGTAGTATAAACAGTGGTAACAGTACCCTTGGTCTTTGTTTCTTCTTTATCAATACCATATTTTTCTTGTATTGCCTTTTTAATATTCCTTGCTAATGCTTTATGTTTTGATAAATTTACTATTTCGTTTGTTTCAGTATCAACAATCACCTCCATAGAACAATCATTATACTTACCAAAGTAAGCATACTTTTTAACTTCACCACCATCTTCTATATCAAAAACCTCTGTATCTTTATAGTTGTTCAATGCTGATAATAAAACTCTACTAATAACATAAGGTGCTACTGATACTTGCTGTGGAGAATAGTTTAATCCAAATAAAGCAGCTATATCTTTCCATGTATACTTTTTGTCAGTATCCTCTGGTTCTACATTAAGTTTTCCACCCTCTTCATAAACTCTTATATTAGTACCATCAATAGACAAAATATCACCTTTCTTTACATTAGTTTTGTTTATTGATGTATCTTTCATGTTTAATTGTTCACTTTCAAAGGAGAATAATATTTTACCCTGTTGCTCTCCATTTACTATAGTAGTTTCTGATAAATCTAAAAAGTCATAAAACACTTCTTTTATATTAGAAGGCTGTGAAAATGTTACATTACATTGCAAAAAAGCATCTATAACATCATTTAATGTACAATCTTTTTTTATTGTTACTGTTTTTCTTTCTTTACCATTCTTTTCATCGGTAGTAATTAAAACAGAGCCATCTGACTTTACTTTTACATTAAAGTTATATATTTTGATATACTTATTAATCTCTTTTTTAACAAAATCAGCTATACCATCTATATTTCCAGAATTTATGTTCTCTTGCAATACCGTTAAGGCATCAAGGAGTTCTACAACTATTTGATTGTCTGATCCTATATATACATCATCAGATGTTGCAGTCTTTCCAACAATACCAAACTCAGTAAATCCTCCAGTAGGAGTTTTTATTGTTATAAATATCCCTCCAGATAGTTTTACAGTTGGTATTCTTTTTATAACACCACCTTTGCTATTATAAGCCTCTCTTTGTTTGCTTTCAGAGCCTAAAGAACCTTCGTTGTTACTATATAGTTTTCCAATATAAATATCACCATCTTCCCAAGCCTGATGTATTGTTTTGCTTCCAATCATAATACCATTAGATTGGGTTCTTTCGTTTGAATTTAATGGTATTGGACCATCACCAATTTCATTAATTCTTAATACATTTCCATCTTGATTTGTTATTAAGTAATATCCATTATCTTCTGTTGCCGTACATTTAATATTTGATTCTATAATTGAGTTGTCCTGAGTTTTTACAAAAGCTCTGTTATAATGTGGCTCTACTCCAGTAATTGCATCATAGATATTATTAGTAAGTGCAAAATCTGGTCTTTTATTAGCCGATAATGCTCTTTCTTTATAACCTACACACTGAAATCTATCTCCTATCTTAACAAATAAACCTATTACTTTAGAAACATCCTTTCTTCCTTCAGGAATAAGTTTTACATATACTGGTGCATTTGGATTCTCTTTTAAAAACTTAGCCAAGCCACCATGATTGACAAATTCAAACACTCCAGATTGTTCTAAAAATTTCTGTAAATCATCTTTCCTTTTCTGTTTTTCCCATAACTTAGACATTTTATCTACTGTATAATTATGAGCATCACTAAAGAATATTCCAATTTGTGGTTTATCAAAATCATCAGGTCTTTCTAATGATTTTGGTTTAGTGTTAGTGTTAGTATTGTTTTGTTGTTGAGTAGTTACAGGCTGTTGGGTTGCTTGACTTTCTTGTTGTTTAATTACAGTACCTTCAAAAGGTTTTTTAGTTATTTCAGTAGAGGGTGGCTGCTCTTCTTCTACAGGCTTCTGTTCAGAAGTGGTATTATTGTAACCTTCGTTTTTCTTATTTGTTTCATCAACTACTTCTTGTGTTCCTTCTGTAGTTGCTTGTGGAGTTTCCTCTGTGACTGCCTCTTCTTCATTAAAACCAGTATTTATTTCTTGAGCTTTTGCATCTTCAAATTGCTGTGCAATAGTTGGGTTTTCTTTAAGGTATTCCTTTAGTCCTTCAGGATTAACTATTTCTAAAAATCTTATTGCATCTTCATTTGATAATGGTTTATTATTATATCCTAACTCATCTATTTTTTTTGCTAAATCATCTGGTATATTATAGTTTATATACAACAATGGCACTTCTGTATCTCCGTTAAAATCATACAGATAATTTGCTTTAATAAAATCAGATAAATTTCCTTCTATTTTAGGCTTTTTTTCTTGTGTTGTTGACACTGGCTGCTCTTCTAAAAAGAAATTATTTAGTTCACCTCCTTTCTTATCATTATCTTCTGAAACAAACTGATTATTATTAGTGTCATTAGTGTTGTTAAACTCATTAGGTTTACCCTCTTTACCTTTTTCATTCTCTTCATTTGTCTTAACTACAACTTTATCACCATCTATTTCAATAAATATATGATCTTCTGCTCCTTTATTTTCCCTATTAGTTATTTCATTTGTCTTTGTATTTGGTCCTCTTGTTACATATATAGTAAAATTACCTTTTTCATCTAATGATACATTATCAACAAATGAAGACCCTTCTGGCATTTCATCCATAACAGTAAAAACAAAGTTAGCACTACTAGGAAAAGTTGCTTTTACTTCATCATCATTGGTACTAACAGTATCAAAAGGATATACTGGTATCATACCATTAGAAGCATAAAAACTATTTAAAACAGCCTTAACTTGACTTGCTATCTTATTTAAATCTTCATCTTTTGTTGCATAGACTATGGCTGTGGTATAAATTTGCATTAAGTTAGAAAATACCTCAGAAACTTTTTGTGGGTCATTCTGATTTAACTCATTTGCCCAATTTGTTGAATTAACAGCACTTTCATTGTAAAACGCAGTAAGTTGTTCATCTGTTATTTCTGGCTGCAAACTAATAGTAGTTTTTATAACAGCATCCCTTAAATCCTCGTTTTTAGGGGGGTTGACAGGTGTTTGAGGTGTAGGAGTATCACTTGCATTATTTTTACTATTATCTTCTGTATTTTCGCTTCTTTCAGCCTCTTCTTGGGCTTTTTCATTTTCCCTTGCATTACTTTTATTACTTTCTGTACTTTTATTAATTTCATCTTTGACAGCAGTAATCAATGCTGCTACTTTTTCAAGAAACTCTACATCTTCATTATTTAATTCTGCATTATCTCTTAATATATTAAATATACGTCCTTTATTAGCATACCTAAAATCCTCTGATAACATTTTGTTACTTTTCAATAAAAGCAGGGCAGCCTTTTTAATACTATCATCAGCTTGTGCATTTGCTATTCCTTGAAAAACCTTTTTTTCGTACAATAAAGCATTATTATACATTACTAATAATGGATTGGTTTTTGCAGCAATTTCAAAGACTTGCTCAAAATTATCATCAGTAATTCCAGTTTCTTTTATTATTCTTGATATATTATCTTTAAAGTCTTGTAGGTTCTTTATTTCTGCTTTATCGAACGCTTTGTTTAAATCCTTGGCTAAGGCAACATTTTGTTTATCAGTAAACGTTTTAGCTTCCCTATCCATAAAATTAATTAATTCTTGTGGATTTTTGAACCAAGCATTTACCATTGAATCATAATTATGCCTTGCTCTATATAATTTCAATAAATCATTAACATCTCTTTTTAAATTATCTGTTAATAAACCATTTGTTTCAAGGTTCTCAAGAAATTCATCAGCTAAATATTTACCATTTTCATTTTCATTGTCTTTATTACTTTCATCGCTTTCCTTACTATCACTTATTTTTGTGTTTAAAATATGAGCAAGTAAAAAGGGTGATTGTTTTGAAACTGCCTCTCCTATTATATCTACACCTTCTATAGAGCCATTTGTTTCTTTAAGAGATTCAATTCTACTTTCCATGGAGCTTATTGTTTCACTAAGCTCATTTATTTTTTGTTCTTTCTCTTCTGATTCTGGCTCGTTCTTAGTTAAATACTTTAATTCTTTTTTTAAATTCTCTACTGTTTTACTTAATATTTTAGCAGCTTCCTTACTTCTTTTAACTTCTTTTTTGTTTTTGTAACCCTTTGTAGTGTCATATATTCTCTGTACTAAGCTATCTGCTCTTTCATTAGCTAACATTGCTTGAGTTCTTCCCCATGCACATCTAGTTAATGCTTCCCTATCTAACTGATAACCAGTTGCTTCATCAGCTTCCTCTATTGCTTTATTATAAAAGTCTATTGTTTTATTTAATGTTTTAGTATTTTCTGTGAGTTTTTTTCTTAGTTTCTCTTTTCCTTCTTTTGTATTTGTAATAAGTTCTCCATTTGCATCAACAAATCCTTTATCAGACTTATATTTATTTGTAGTATTCCCATTTTCATCAACTATTGGTGTTACTTGGCTTAATACAAATTCTTCTAATTCCTCATCAGACATTTTTTGAGGGTTTCCTACTAATGCTCTTAAATCATTTATTCTACCTAAATCAGCAAAAGCTTCAACAGTTCTAACCATTTGATTATAGGCATAGTCCATATATTTATTCTTATCACCTGTTGCAGCAGCTTCTAATTGTGCATCCTTATCAGCAAGATTACCAGTTATTAACCTTAACTGCCTTTGTAAATTCTTACTATTATATACTGCATTTACATCATCAAAAATTTTTTTGCTATCTTCAGCCTGTTTACCTAAATTAAAAAACTCTTTTATTCCACCAACCCAATCAAATTTAATCTTACTGTGCATTTTTCCATCAGAACCTCTTTCTGAAACCCTTTTCAAGCCCCCTGCACCAACTCCTGCTCCTACTGCTCCTGCAACAAATTCTTTCCAAGCCTCTTTATCATGTAGTGTTTCAAATAGTTTATCACCTGCTACTGTAATAAAGTCTTTTACCTCTCCATTATAGTATGGGGAATACTCTTGTCCATGATATTCCATAGCTGCGTTTCCTGCCCAATTCTGAAGTAATTCTTGTGTGCCTTCTGATATTGGCTCAACAAGTTTTCTAGCTGCTAACTCTTTGGCTGAAGCTGCTGTCTTAAAACCATTTCTTCTAAAGGCATTACTTAAAGAACCAATTGCTTGCCTTGCACTATTCATAGGAACTTTAAGATTACCAAAAAGACCAAAGGTATTAAATAATGTAAGAATCCCTACATTTAATCCCATAGTTTTTCTTGCTGTGCCAAGGGCATTATTTTCAACACTTCCTTCAAGGTTATTTAATTCTTGGATTTCAGAATTGTGACTTAGTAAAATACTTTCTCTTAATTGTGTTATATCGTTTTGGTCTATATATCCATTAGGGTTATTTGCTCTATAAACATCAATAGCTTCTCTTAATTCTGCTTCTATTGTATTGTTTAGCATTTCTTTTCTCTGTGAAATGTTTTGCGTATAAACTTCCTTAGCTTCATTATATTTATCTATTGCTTCTGTTGCTGCTTCTGACATAGAACCAGTACAAGCTCCAACTAATCTATATATTAAACTTTGCGCATTTTTTGATGCTCCTAAAACTCTTGCTAATGAACTAGCCCCAGAAGCAGCTCCCATACCTCCTGTTAAAACAGTTGATACAATAGCTGCTGATGTCCAACCCAAATTGGCAATTGTATTGGCAAGAAAGTTTGCTGTAAAAATAGACTGGAATACACTCATATTCTTTTCAGCCTTACTTTCATAAGCAGGCAAATTCTCATTAACATAATCTAATGTGTCATGTACAAACTGATTGACATCATTTGTTACATACCCATTCCAAAATCTCTGCCATGCGTTACCTTCAGATTCATCACCATCAATAGCTTTCCCAATACCATTGATTACACCTGCAACAGTTCCTACTATATTACCAACTGTACCAAGAGCTGTAATTGCCTGATACCTAAGCAAACCTCCAGTAACCTTTGATACTACCCCTTGTTCCCTTGCTCTGACTTCATTTAAATCTTCTAAATCTGAAAAAGATTTAGCTGTCAAATCATACTTAGATTGCCCAAAATCATTATAGCGTAACCCTAAAGCACCTTGGTCAACCATATTTAGACCCCTATTATATTCAGGTGTATCAACATAACTATAGGTTAAATGATGATTTTCATTATAGAAATTAGGTACTTGAGCAGTTTTTGTAGGTTTTACAGACATTTCTGTAGTAGTTACGTTTACTTGCTTTTTAGCATCTTTCTTGTTATCATCTTTTTCAGTACCTGTAGTATCGTCTTTTCTTATACCTGATTTTACTTCTTCATCTGGACCTTTAGTAGGGTCTTGATATGTATTTGGTGTCATAATTATCTTTTTATTTTTTTATTATTAATTTAATAACCATTGAGTACTTGTAACTGTTATAGGATTTTTCAATTCTTCATCTTCAACCATTGATTTAGCTCTATTACTATTATTTATAGAAGATTGCATACTACGAATTAAACTTGCTTCTTTATGTGCTAAAGATTTACTATAGCAAGCCTTTGATAGAATAGCATCTTTCCAGTTATCAGTATGATCTTCTATATCCTTTTGTGATATTACACGCTGTTGTAATAAAGCGTATTCCATTTTTTTTATATCTTGGTCTGTAAATCCTGTAAGTATACTTTGTTTTTGGTCTCGTGTTAACTTTTGTCTTCCCCTTATATTAGATGGTTCTGCAAGTTTTTCATAGGAATCTGCTATAGAAAGTCCTTGTTTAATTACATTAATTTTATCTCTATTCCAATCAGAAACAGGTATAGTATATTCATTACCATCTTTTAGTTTTATTCTAAAATTAAGCAATCCAGACTTCTTCTCATCAACACTCATTGTTTTTAGTATTATCTCATCATTGATAAGTGGTGCAATATCTGTCCATGTTTCTTTATCATTAGATGGAACTCCTTTATCATTTATTTTATAGACATTAGCTTTCCCATCTTGTACATTTGATAGTACAATCTGTTTTACACCATCTGATACTGATTTAGCAAATGCTCCACCCATTTGAGATTGCATTTGAGGTCTATTCCACAAACCAGATGCTACTTTCAAGTTTATTAAATAATCAGGAGTTAATCCTGTATCTTTATATTGGTCTACATAATTTTGTAATTCTGATTGAGCTGTTTTAGTAGATTTGAAAACACCTAGTTTAACTAAATTTTCAGTAGCTTTTTCCTGTACCTTATTAAAGCCATCTAAGTTTTGTTGCAATTCTTCTTTAGATAATTTTCCCCAACCTGAGTGGCGGAAACCGTAACCTGTTAAACTATTATTATAGAATTTTTCATAGGCTTCGTAAGCAGCATCTATTCCTTCCTTATTGTAAATATTCTTCATTTTGACACCCTCAGAGTTTTCTGGATTACCAGTAATCCAGTTGCCATCCTCATCTGTTGCCGTTTTAGCTAGAGATCCGTAGTATAATATCTTAGCATTATCAGAGGTCCATTTCCAGGGGTCGTTTGTTCCTCTTTTATTGCCTTTTACTAAATCATATATTCCAGTAAGTACGTTTGCTTGTGGTATAAGGCTTAAAATAGCACTACCTAACATCTTAAATCCACTCTTTACAATAGTTCCTACACCTACAGGTGGTTTAGATTTAGCTGTTTCTTTAATACTATTTATAAAATCAGAATTATTCAATTGACCTGAAGAAATCAATTCTTGGATATTTTTATCTGTATATCCTTTTTCTTTTAAGGCTTCTTCTATTTGATTTTCTGTTAAATTACTATTAGGGTCAGATGCCCCTATAACTTTAAGTATGTAATCACGTGCTTTATCTGCATCTACTACTTGGTCTCCATCAGCTACTATATCTACAGCTTCTGTGGTCATTTTAGATTCTGGAGGAGGATTTAAAGCATTACCATTTGCATCATATCCTTTAGCTTTCATTTGTGCTTCAAATTGTCTTCTTTGTTCAGCCAGTCTTTCTCTTTCCATAAGGATTTGACTATTTATTCTATCTTCATATTTCTCAAATTCAGTTTTACCTATAGCATTTGGTGATTCTCCACCAATAGTACCTCTCATTGTGTTATCTAAATTGAGCCTACGTAAAGCATTTTGTTCTTTAGAATAATGGTCATAATCTGTATTCCATGTATTAGTACCATACATTCTAAGGGTATCATTATATATCCCTTTTAATAAAGAATCATCCATACTTGGGTCTCCTGCTAACAATTTTCTCACATCTTCAGGATTAGAACCAGTTTTATACATACTTTCATAAAGCCACGGAACATTAACTTTAAACCACTTTTTAACAGCTTCAGGATGTTTAGTCATAACAGCATCTAAACCTCCATTTTCTGACACAAATTCCATTATTTGGCTCTTTAAAGCTTCAAATCTCTCTCTAGCTCTATTAGCCACTGTTTCTAAATCTAAAGTTTTTGCATGATAATTATTACCAAGTTTCATCCATTGGTCAATTCCAATTTCTCCTGCATCTCTTTCTGCTATAAGAGATGGGTATTTATCTCTTAAAGTAGCTATTCTTTCTGCTTCTTTTGTCCTTGCTTCCATAGCTTTTTCTATAGGACTTATTATTCTTGAGTAATCACTACTAGCCATCATTAAATTTTTAGATAATGAAGGATTTAAACCTCTTGAGGCTAATAAATCAGTATGTCGTCTTAAATTATCTGCGTAATTTTTATAATTTTGATAAGCAACACTATCAGTTCCTTGAACATCATTAGCAAGTTGCTCTAACATATTTGCTTTAGCTGATAACTCCCCATAAGCAACCATAGCATTGTTATACTGGTCTGTCATGTTCTTACTTATCTCTCTAAGAGCAGTAAAATGACTTGGATTGTAATTATCAGCAAGATTGACTTGTAAACTATAATCAGGCATAATTAATATTTTATAGATTATTATTTACAAATTTAAATAGATGAAATGATACATTTAATAATAGTATAAAGAAATATTTATATAAATATAAATATTTTTAGAAGTATTTATAGGATTATTATACCTCCTTAATTAAACATATTACTACTAATATAATTAAGTAATGTGTTTAAGATATACTATATTGATACATAAATTTTTACAAAATATTAAAGTATTAATAGGTTATTTTTTACTGTAGATTTATGTTTGCTATTACAATTAACAATAGTATTAATTTTAAATAAAAAAAACATGGACGATAGTAAAGTTTTTATGTTTCCTGAAAATAAAAGTAATGGAATAGATGCCACTACAGCATTACTTCTTGGAAACAATGGAGGGTTTGGGGGAATGAATAACCCTTTATGGATGATGTTTATGTATCCTTTTATTCTACCATTTTTTAATATGTTTGGTGGTGGGTTTGGAGGTTTTAATGGCTTTGGAGGTAACAATAATGGTGTTGGTTTCCTTGCTAATCAGCTTAATAATGATGCTGGCAGAGACCTTATTTTACAAGCTGTTAATGGTCGTGCAGATGCTTTAGGTCAACTTGCTCAAATTACTCATTCAAGTGTTGATAGTGTAAGAGACAGTATCTCTATTTTAAGTAATAAACTTGGGGAAGTAGGAGCGCAAGTTGGAATGAACGGTCTGCAAGTAATTAATGCAGTACAATCAGGAAATGCTACTCTTGCTGCTCAATTAGCAAATTGCTGCTGTGAAAATAGACTTGCAACTTGTCAACAAACTAATACTTTAAGTTCACAAGCTGCTGCTAATTTTGCTGCTACACAACTTGAAATGGCTAAAAATGAAGCTGCTGACCAACTTTCTGTATGCCAACAGACAAATACCTTAACAAGGCAAGCAGATGACAACGCAAACTCTATTTTAGGTGCTATAGCTAATCAAAATGCTATGATTACAAAAGAATTTTGTGATTTAAAAGAGCGTGAACTTCAAAATAAAATTAATACACAAGGAGAAATTATTACACAATTGAGAAATCAAATAAGTAATGATAATCAAACTCTTGCATTTAATAAAGCTATTTCTGCATTAGATGATAAGATAGATGCTATTGCTGCTAAACAACCTAATACAGTACCTGTAATTTACCCAAATCTTACAGCTGTTAATAACACCCCTTACACTGGGGGTTACTACCCATTTGGTAATGGTTTTGGTAATATCACGTTTTAAATAAGGAATTTTAGGAGGTAAAAGCTATGAGTTGTAATATGAATATAACAATTAATGCAGGTGGTATTCCTTATTTAAATTCTATCAATACTACTGTAGGTACAGAAACTATAGATATAGCTTTAGGGTTTCGTAAAATACAGCCAGTAGGTTATTTAACAATATTTATTAATAGTGTTGTTCCAACAGATACTACTGCTACTTTACCTATTACATTAACACTTAATGGTACTACAAGACCTCTATTACTACCTAATGGAGATGCTGTAACAGCTGAAGACCTTATTAATGTAAATGTAATAACAGTATTTAATGATAGATTTAAAGGTGTATTGACATTAATGTCTCGCACAATTGATTAATTAATTAAAATTATTAACTATGTTTTCAAATTTAACACAAAATAGTGTACTGTATGTTTGGGATTTAAATAATACCCCTAAAATATTACAGGGTACAATAGATAGGGTATCACTTCCAAGACCAAGATATAAAAATTTTAATTCTACCTTAGAAAGTATAGTAGATATTATTGCAACTATTAATGGAGAGAAAAGAGAATTTAAAGATGTTCCTAATAATGCAATAGCTGATTTTGGAGAAAATTCATTTGTTTTAGCAGAAAATAAAGAAGTCTTAAATGCTTATATAAATTCTAAACTTCAAAATGCTAAAGGAATGATTGAAAATGCCAAAAAAGAAGAATTAAAGTTACCTATGTATGAAGAATCTTTAGAAGAGCTTAATCCTTCTATAAAGTATGAAAAAGAGAAAGATAAAGTAATATCTTCCTTACAAGACCAAATTAAAGAACTTAAAGATATGGTTGCTATTTTTGTTAAACAAGAAAACTCTAAAAAATAAATATTATGATAATGATTTCATTTAGAACTAACAAAGAGAAAGAACATCTTTTAGAAAAAGCTAAAAAGATGGAAGAATATGCTGCTATGATTGTAGAGTGCATTGAAGAGTCCAAAAGTGATGAAGATGAACGTTCTTACAGAGAACCTAACTATGATGATGAAAGGTTTGAAGGAAGATATGGTTATAGGCACAGAATGAGATAGTAATTATTAATCAAGGTTGGGATTATTTCCCAACCTTTAATTATTAAAACATTATGAGAGATAATTTTACAAGATATGACGAATATCCAAGAGCAATGCTTATTTATATGAGAAATTTTGGACCTCATTTTAATAGGAAATTATGTGAATTTGCTGTAAATAAGATGAGGAAAACTATAAATGGTAAAGAGCAAAAATTAACTCCTTATACTAAAGAAAATGTAGAGGACATTCTTAATGCTTATAGCATAACTGTAAATAATAGTCAATTATATGATTGTGTATATGTAGCTAATATGTGTAAAGCAGATTTTTTAGACTCATCTATAAAAGATGAAGAGCATTTAGCAAAATACATAAAAGATGTAATAGATGATATTGATGCTCCCGATGGTATCATTTTTAACAGATTTTACGCAGACTGCTGCTATTCTGGGATAGCTATACCATGGGAAGAAATGTTATGATAAGACAAGATATAGATGTAAATGGATATTGGGAAGTAATTATATTATATAACGTATATCTTGGTGATAAAAATACTGGTTTTACCCACACTGACTTTAAAAATAAAAGAAGCATTGTGGGTATTTCCTTTGCTTCAAGTAAAAAACAGTTTTTTAATACAGTAATACATGAATTAAAACACGTTCAATCACATATTTGCAAATACTATAATGTCAAAGAAGATAGTGAACAGGCAGCTTATTTAATAGGATATTTAGCACAGGAAATACATAAGAATGTAAAAAGTTTTATATAAAAGTTATTTAAATTTATTAAATTTTATTAATTCATCTTTATACCATATTAGTTCTTTAAAGCCTTTAATTTTCCTGCCTTTAGGTAATTTACCTTCTCTTACTAAAGTATCAAATTTACTTCTTGATATATTTAAAAATAAACAAGCAGATTCTTTACTTAGAACTTCATGGCTTATTATAGACATAATATCCATAGCTTGTTCTTCATTTAATTCACAATTATCTGTTTCTATTTTAGATATAATTTCTTTAAGTAATTTAACTATATATATTTTAAACCAATGTTTCATTTAAATTTAAGTATCGTAATTAAAATTATAAATATAAAAGTTATGCTTAAATATATAATGTATAGATTAGCATAGGAAATAGGTATTGCATATATCATATCTATATAACTAATAATATTAATTATTAAAATGTAATGTAAATATAGTCTATGATAAATGCAAAATTTAAATACATAGGAGGATAAATATAAAAATCCTAATGTAATAAAAGATACCCCTCCTAAATAAGTTAAGAAAGGTATATCAATACCAAAATAAAATAAAGTTGTATTTATAAAGCTAATTAACGCTAATAGCATTGGAATTATCCTTAATATATACAACTCTATTTTATAAAGTAATTTATTCAAGATTATTTCCTTTTAAGTTTACCCCCACATGAATATCTATTACCACCTTTACTTACAGGTTTTATAGTAGTTTTAGGAATCATTGGTTTAGGTCTATTAGTTTTTATAGTATCTTTGGATTGTTTTGTTTTATTATCTGGCATAATTTTATTAACTTAAATTGTTTATTTTAATAAGTATAAGAATTTATTGAACTTTTTACGTAATAAGCAGTTGAGTTTGCTATTCTATTCTCAGTGCTACCATACACTGTCCAGTGTATACTTATCCTAGTACCTGAATAATAAGTATTAGTTGCTACATCAGTATACTTTTGACTGTAATACTGACTATTAAAAGTATAAGTATAATTACTATGTATATTCCAACCTGAATTACTTGTAAAAACAAAACTTGATTGTCCATGCCATTCTGGTATTGCTGCTGTCCTTGTTTGTCTACCACTTGTAGTTGTATATCTTGAAAAACAATTAAGAGTAGAATTTGTTATACTATCAACAGTAGTCTTAGTTGCTAAACTTGAAGTATAAACATAAGAATCATTAGAACCGATTCCTGGTTTACTTACAGATTTACTATCAATTAATGTAGTAGAACTTCCTGTACAACTAAAATTATAATATTTATAATCTGATACTGATGCAGTAGTTCCGTGGGAAAAAGTAGAATACTTTGTAATATTATAAGATATTCTTAATGAAGTATTTAATTGACTAATTCCTACTATTGTAGTACTTGATGATGCTGTCCGAGTTGCCACATTAACCCAAGTCTTATTAGAACTAAGAGTTTGAGTAGTTGCTGCACCAGTATAATAAAAAGAACTACTTGAACTTATTACCCTATTCCATGATTTACTGTAAGTATATTTTTTATATGAGTAACATTCTTCCTCTGTTAGAGTATACTGAGAGTAAGTCTTATATGCACTAACTAAATACTCATTGCTTGTATAACTCTTAATAGTATAACCTACACCGTTAGAGTAGAGTTTCCTAAAACTACTACCACTGCTTACTATGTAATCTATTTTTGTACTATTATGTTGTAATTGTTCCATGTTTAAATAGTTTTTAAATAACATAAGTACATAGTAATCTTACATATGTCCTATTCTCTGTAATTGTAATATCACCCGAAAGAGTGATTGCAATTCTGATAGCATCAGTACCCCCTGAATTTGCGCATGGAAAAATTATTCTTCGTGGTCTGTAACCATCAGGAATATTATAAGTTTGTGACTTTGTAAAATTTACTATATACAAATCAACTGTAACAAGGTTTCCCCACTTCCAGCAGTAGATATAATCTTCACCACTTGCATATATAGTTACTGTTTCAGATGATTCTATGTTATCTAGCTTTGCCTTATCTTCCGCACTCATAATACCCCTACTGCTTATTGTTGCGTTGGGAATTTGGTCTAATAAAGAAGGGATAGTACTCTCTTTAATTAGATAACTTCCATTTGCTTTATCTTCTGCTGAAAGAGCATCGTATTCTGCTTGTGTGAGGGCAGTAAAGAGTTGAGGGGTTTCGGGACTTGATAGGTTGACATATTGTGTTTGTGCATATCTATATGTAGTATTAGTATTTAAATCTACATAAATCTTTCCACTTTCTCCTTCAATAAGACCATCTAAGGTAATGTTAGTGTACTCATTAGTAGTGCCATTATATTGATATATTTCATTTGTATTTAAGTCTTTATATTTAGCACCGTCCACAATTGGTAATGGAGTAGATGGATCTGATATTTCTGAAGTTTCTGTTTCTGTCCATGATACATCTCCATCATAATATCCTTCATAATCCCATGTAGGTTCACTTGTATAAAATTCTCCGTCAATGTAGTACCCTTCTATTACATCATCTACGTATGAAGGTAATTGGGCTTCAGGTACTTTACCATTACTATTAAGAGTAGCAAAACCATTAGGTTCTCCTTTGCCTATTACTTCAAGTTGGTTATTGGTGTTTGTACCTATAGTAGTGTTATCATATAGTACATCTAATCTACTAATAGTAGTATCTTCTACCTGACTATTAGTTTTAGATATAGCATTGCCAGTAGTTAAATCATCTAAAACATCTGGTATTACTATTTCAGGGTAAGTTGTATTTAGATTAATATCTAACATATTTCCTTTGTATCTTAATATAGGAAAATTTATATACCCATCTGTATCAGCATTTGCTGAAAATACTCTATATCCTACTTGTGTAGGACCATAATATGTATTTAATTTAGCATCATAGAGAGGTACAACTATCGTTGTAGTATTATAACTTGTATAAGTAAGGTTAAAATCCACAAAGTTAGAATAGTTGGAACTTCTGTCAAAGGCATATTGTATTTCTAATCTCCATGGTTCTGGAATATTTAATAAATCACTAAATCTACCAGTTTTAGCTACTGGTGCTAATTGAATAGTATAGGGTGAGAGATCACCATAATCTTGAGGATGGAAGCAATCATATTGAGGGGTATCAAACCATGTAAATGATTGATTTTCATATTTAATTTTTAAAAGTGGTAGTTTTAAAGTATTAGTCAAATAATCATAAGGTATAGATATATACTTTGTATTAGCATAACTTGGTGACCAACTTGGGTACTCGTTATATGCCCACATTATAGTAGGTAAGTTTAGTATAGTATTAGTTGCTTGATTAGCTGTAAATGAACCTAATTTGAAAGTAGTATGCCATTCATTATCATTGTCACTCCAATCTACATTATATTTAATATCTAATCTACCATCATTAATAGCAGGTTTATTCTTAATATAATCATCTGCTGTAGTATCTGTTTGATTCCAATCACTTTGTACATTAACTTCTGCTCCCTCTTCTATAGTATCTAATTTAGCTTTATCTTCTTTAGACATTAAACCATCTGTTAAGGAAGTTGCTACAGAAGAAGGTAATGTTACTGTATGTTCTTCTACAGAAGTTAAATGACCTTTACTATCTACAGATGTAGATACTATAGTAAAGCTATCACCCCATGAAGGTGTCATATCTTCTGATTCTCCGTAACTACCTTGTGTTACACCACTGTCAGCATGAGTTAATATAAGTTTCTCATCTTGTACATCTGTTATAATATAACCATCTCCCTCTGCACTTCTTATTACTCCTACTATAACACTATGTTTTATTTCTTCAATAGCATCTACTACAGCATTAATAGTCTGTAATTTAAACTCTTCTAATGTACATAAGAAATCTTTTTTAAGTACAAATGGATATGTCTGTAATACTCTATAATTAACAATAGAAGTATATTCTTCATTAAACATTATAGAATCTTGACATGGCATTATTTCTTGTACATCAAGTACTTTTAGCCTATCTAAAAACCCATTAAATCTTGTATCCCTACCAAATATACATTCAGCTTCTTTTGGTGTTTTAGCAGAAACCAAAGCCTGTCCAATAAATTCAGCTGCATAACCTAAATCTTTAACACTATATTTGATAATCCATAATTTAGTTGGAGGACAATGTGGTTCAGGGTTACATTTATCACAAGGCTCTGGTACATTATTACCTATATTACCTGCTGCTATGTTGTTAGTACATTCACAGATTTGTTTATTATGTAATTTATCATTCATGGTTACATTTACATTTAAAAGTTTTACAAGAGATATTTTCTGTTTTTACAGTTGTTAATTTAATATCTGTTTCTATTATTTGAGGTTCTAACATAGTCCAATATGTACTTTGAGAAGTAGTTAATGTACTATAAAAACTTGTGTAAGTATTAGATATAGTATCTGTAAATACTATAGTACTTAATCTTTCTTCTACAGTTTCATAAGTTTCTGATTGTGTTAATGTAACAATTTTCTCATTAGTAGTAACAGTATAATAATCAGGCATTTGTATTGTATGTACTGTTGTTATTGTACTGTTACTTGTATTTTTAGTAGTTGTAACTGTATCATATAGTAGACTTAGTGAAGATGTTACATAAGTATAAGTATCATTAATTGTACTTTCTAATGTAGAATAACTTGTTTTATAAGTATTATAGAGTTCATTACTTTTAGCATAACTTGTTATACTATATGTATAAGATTCACTATTACTTCTACTTTCCAACTCTTTCTTTTGTTCCGGATTAAGCCATGTAGTAGAATACACTGATTTTCTATTACTTCCACACTCTGAAGAAGTTGTTGTATAATATGTATATTCACTGCTAATAGAATAAGTAGAAGATGTAGTTGTTTTAGTTTCCCATGTATCAGTACTTTTTTCTTTACTATAAAGTTTTGTAGTAGTATGTATTGTTTCTATACCACCTTCAATTATGTTAGTTTCACAACAATTATCTATACAACAATCTCCATAAACTGTTGCTTTATAAGTTTTCGGTTGAGTATAAGTTACTTCCTTTTCCCCGTGTAATACAACATCTTCATACTGTTTTACAGTAGTTACCCTTTGATAAGTACTTCTTCTACTTTCCCATGTTGTAGAAGTGTACACTGTAGTAGATGATGTACTGTTAAAATCAAATCCCTCTATTTCTGTAGAAGTGCTTTTACAAGTATATTCACAAGTTGTATAAAGTTTATTTTTCTTACACCTTGTTCTAACATACTTCCCATTTATAATATAATTAGCCATTATTGCGTTTTTTAGATAGTTTTTGGACATTTATTTGCTTTTCCTTAAGCAGTTTATCTTGTGCTAATTTTCTTTCGTTAAATAGCTTATCTTGCTCTAATTTAGATTTATTAAAGTTAAGGTTATCTTCCATTTGTTTCTTAGCATTTTCAAGTTTAAACTCTGTCTGTTTAGACTTTATATCAAATTGCCTTTTCTGTTCTTCTAATTCCATTAATCTTAATTGTAAATCATCAGAACCATCATCAAGATTATTTATTTGCATAGATGTTGCTTGTAGTTTAGCTTCAGCTTGTATTTGAGCAACTTGAATTTTAGTTTCATTATCTCTTTGATTTATTGCATCTTGTTGCTGTAATTGCTGTTGTGCTACTTGCTGTTGTGCCTGCAATGCTTCTTGTTGAGCTTGGAGTTGTTGTTGAGTTTGTTCTTCAGCTTGTTTTAATTTATCTTGTTCATCTTTTTCTACCATACGTTGTTTTTCTGCAAGAGAAGAAGAGCCATATAATTTCATAATAGTAGAGAAAGATAATAACTGGTTTTGTAAAGCAGCTTGAGCAAGCATTTCAAGATTTTGATTAAGAGTTTGGCTTGTTTCAGAATTATCTACAACTAAACCATAATCACTCTCTGCAAATTCATCACCATCTATTTCAATAAGTTTATTAGCAAAGTCATCTGTAATATATTGAAACTTTTTAGATTTTCCTTTCATAGCAATTTTGGCTGTTTCTAAGAAACATTCTAAGGTACGTTTCATTACATCTTCATGTTGTTGAAAGAGGTATTCTGTAATATAAGATGATTGCAAAGTAGCCCTTTCTACTCCACCTACAGTTTCTCTACTAGCTATCTGTCCTTCACGTTGTCTTGAAACACCTATTATTTCTGACATGGTGTTTCTAATATACTCTAAGATTTGAGTATATCCTTGTATAACCTCGTACTGGGAAGCATTAAACCCTCCCACAGCATTGTTATTTAATGCTCCTGCTAATTTACCTGTTGCAGCACCTATATTACCTTCATTAAATGAATCTTGGATTAACATACCTGTATTCTTAGCATAGTATAGCCATTTGTCCATATTCCAACCTCTCGGCATTTTACTAAGGTCAAGATTTACTAAGAAACCCCAATCTCTTGCAATAAGTCTTTCCATTCTACTATGAACCACATCATATAAGTAAGCATAAGGTTTCATCATATCTACAAGAGAGAATGGTTTATTTTCATTAGTAGTATATATAGAACCTACAATTCCAAAATGACAATTACTTGGATTTGATATTCTATTATACTGTACAGGTCTTGGTCTTATATTTATGTAAATATCTTTACCTATTTTAGTACCTTCCCATGCTTGATTTATCCAATAAATAGTTTCTGATTCTCCTTTATCTTTGTTTATAACATAGTTCTCATCATAAAATGTGAAATCTTCTTCTCCTGTAATTGGATCATAAGATGTCACTTTTTTAATTTTTCTTCTTGATTTCCAATACATTCTTAATACTCTAACATTACCTTCCCCATCAAAAGGAGCAAGAGAAGATAATCCTGAACTATCTGAATTATAGGGGTTAAAGTAAAAGTCATCATTAACAATAATATCAGTTATCATTGTTTTATGAACCATACCTGCTCTTTCATCTATGTTATCCATACTATCCGTAGCAGCTACTTCTCCTGTATTAGAATATTTCTCTAAATAATCTCTATCTTTCTTTGTTAAAGAGTCATAAAATGTATCATATACTCTTCCTAAAGACCAGTAGTCTTCTAATAATACAACATCTGCTTTCTCTACTTCAGTTTCATAGCCACTTCTTAATAATGTTATTTTTAATGGGTTTATCTTATGTATAACAGGTTCTCCTCCTACTATATCACATTGATATATTTCTTCTCCACATATCATAGCGTCCATAAAACCATCTTGAAACATTAAATTCATATTATACTCTTTAACATAATGGTGTAAAAGACAATTAGCTCTTAATTCACGTATATCCTGCCATTCATAAGTATAATATTTATTTATTCTTTCAAGTTTTTGATTAAATTTCTCTTCTGCTTCACTTGGTTGTTGTTGCATAGATTGTTGCATTTGTTCAGGCTGCATTTGCATAGAAGGGTCTTGCATAGGTTGTTCCTGACCTTGCATCATGCCTTCTTGTTGCATTTGTTGAGATTGCTGCATTTGAGCCTGCTGTTGAGCTTGTAAAGCCTGTTGTTGGGCTTGCTGTTGCTCCATTTGTATTTGCTGTTGTAACTCTTGATTTTGGTCTTTAATTAAATTTAGAACAGCCTCATACACTTCATCTTTTTTCTTACTTTCTATTTCTGATATAGAAGTAGGATTAGTTATAATTACTCTATAATCAAATAATCTTTTACTTAATTCCCCTTTTAAGACATTAAGTTTAGAATTTATAATAGGATAATGTTGTATCTTATCTGGAATATAGTTTGCTTTGATACCATCAGGATTAATCATAGTAGCTATGTCTTCCATATGTATCTTACCATTAACTAAATCATAATTTATTTTCTTATGTATCATTGAGTTTCTTACCAGTCCATTAGTAAAAAAGGATTTAGTATCAGCCCAATCTAAATGTTGCTTCCTCCATTTTTCTCCTTTAGAAGAAAAGGGCAGCTGTTGAGGAGGAAATGAAGTCATCTCTATCATAGTGTATGTTTTATATATTATATATACAAAACTATGGATAGTTATTTTAATATTAATAAATCTTATATATGGTAATATACAATATTATATTTATTACATATAATTTTTATAAGGATTATTGTCATAATTATTTACAAAGAAATCATCATTACCTATATAATTTTTATTGTAATCATACTTACTTCTATTTAATTCTCCTTGGTATAACACAACTTTCTCTTCCCTATACAGCATTACTAAACCTAATGCCCTTATTCTATCCACATTTATATCAGGATTATAAAGTATTAATTCTTTTAGTAAAGCTCTGTTTTTTATAAGAAACAAATTAGGAACTTGCACTTCTACTATAGAACCGTCAGGTTGTTTAGATTCTTTTACAATGGGTTTTAGTAACCACTGTTGAATAAGTTTATTTGCATAGTTATTTATAGGTAATGATGCTCTTACTCCTTTAGAAGTATTACCATACCCAGTTCCTTTGATTAATTGTTTATCTACTAAATATTCAGGGGTATCTGCTAATAAATGCAAGCAATTCTTTTGTGAAAAATAAGAGAAGCAGCCTTTGATGTTGCTTTCATAAAGGCATTTAGCATTATAGAATAAACATAATCTTCTTAATATTTCATAATTATCCTCTGCAAATTGTTGTCTACCTGTATATTCTGCAACTATCCTATCTGTCCATAAATCTAATACAAAAGTAGATGATAATGACATTGTTTTAGATTCATCATTATCTACAGGGTCATGTCCTATTATATACCTTTCTTGTGGTATTTTACCAGAACTATCTTGTTTTGGTAGTTCAAATATTTCTATAGCACCTGCTGCTTTATTATCCTTTAAGGGGAAATCCCTAATAGGGGTATCTAACGTAGGTTTAAATTCTACATTACCTTCTTTTTTAATTACTAATTCCCCTATATAAACTTCATTATAAAATGATGGGTTATTGTCTATTTCTGTAAGCCTTTCTGTTAATTCCGTAATAGGAAAAATATTTTTAGCGGCTCTAAGTATTGCCTCTGCCGGGGTTATTGGTAACTCAGATATACGTTTTGTAATCATGTTAATATCTGTAGAATTATACTTAACTACATATCTATCATTAAGTACTTCTAATAATGCCTTAATTACATCGGAATTACCATTCTCATCATAACAGTTTGCCCTATTTAAATAAGCAGGAAAGAAATATGTAAATTCTTTTCTACCTTTTCCTTCTATGTCATAAATATTAGGGATTGCTTGTATATTGTATCCAATAGGATTATACATTAATTCTTGAGCACCACTAAAATCACTTTCATTATCACCACTTGTACCATATCCTACTATCTGTCCAAATACACTATCACCATCTTCAACAGAAGGTCTAAGTACTGCATATAAGTTTAGAAGGCGTGGAAATGTTCCTATTTCTTCAAGTACATATAACTGACCTCTACTACCACGAAGTTTAGATTCATCATCTTTGGAAGTAATGCCAGTTACACTATTAAGAGTTCCCTTTTTAGTTCCATTATCAGCATCTATGTAACCCATAGTCCATTGTAAATCATGTAATGAATTTATTAATCTACGTGAAGGAAATTGTGTATTATTAGCAAGAAAATCTATATAATAAACAAACATATCAAGAATTTGATTAGCACCTTGTAAAAATTTTCTTTCACTTGCAGTTACTACACATTGTACTTTTTTATTAACAGATTCACTCTCTCCAAGGACAAATCTTTTAGCAATTCTACTTGCTCCAGTATATGATTTACCACATCCCCTACGTGCTAACATAAAAGCATGATGACCATTACTTCTTGCCTGTTCTAAATAATGAAATAAATAATAGTGCCCTTCCCATACATCAGGAAAATCTATAACTCTTTCTGCTTTTTTAGAGTTCTTTTTAGTTCTTGCTACTTGTATAGGACAATAATTTAAAAAGAAATAATAATCTCCAGTTATCCATTCTCCATCACTTTTTCTAACATAGCCCTCATAACATCTTCTTATTTCTTCTCTTATCCACTTACCAAATTCACTATTAGGGTTTTTATTAGGTTGTAAAAAAGTATAACAACCATATTTTCTATAATGTAAAGCAGATGGTCTGAAATAATCCATATCTTCTAATATATGAGGGTTAGTAATATCTACTATTATTTTACCCTCATCATCTTTTAATAAATCCTTTGCATAAGGTCTATTTCTATGTATAAGTTTTTTAACGTAAGGTATATTATTTATAATTTCTATAAATTGTTCTTGTACCTCTTTAGGGTATTGTTCTAATGTATTTTGGTTTATTTCTGATTGTAACTTATTAAAAATAAATTCCATCTGCTTTACAGTATATTATATATTCTTAAATTAATTTTCTAACATTTAATTCCTCTTTCAAGTAATTTTGTACTTTATCAACAGAAGATAATTGTTTATTTCTATCTAAATGCAGTTTCTCAAAAACAGTTAATAGGTTAGTTTCAAATACTATTATATTATTTATATCAAAGTACTCTTTCAAGTATTCTTTATCTACTTTTTCATTAGATATAAACCATATTACTTGTTCCTCAAATTTATCTTTTGTTACTACATTATTATCTTCATCTAATACAGGTAACCCTTCTTCATCATATACTTCTTCTACTCCTATAAAGATGTCTTCTTTAGTTAATTTAATAATATCATAATTAGTATTATTTTCATTCTTTTTCATAGGAATTTCTAATTCCTTTAAGTAAGTTTCCTTTAAAAAAGCTTTCTCTAAATATAGTATTATCTTATCAAAGAATATTTCTTTACGTTTTTCTAAAGCTATATCTTTCTTTTTTAAGAAGTATAGTACTTGTTCCCATGCTTCATTAGGATTAAATATAATATTATCTGTTTTCATCCTTCTTATTTATTATATTATTAATTTTCTCTGCTATTATTTTAATATCTCCATGTGGTTTACCTGTAGTTCCTTTAAGTCTTAAATCAATAATATGATTCCATTCCTCAATGGTTGCAGTGTATATTGCTTTTGTATGAGTATCAAGTGGAAGAATACCTCTGACCATATCGGTAAGCATATTATTATTTAATGCCTTTATATACATATCTTCTGCTTGTTGCATAGCTTGCTTCCAAAGTTCTTGTTCATACTCTTCTTGAGATAGATTTATGTAATTATGAGGTGGATTATCATTCCACCAGTAAGGTTTATTGAAAGCAACCTCATTCCCAAACTTGTCCTTAGAGTAGTTACAGTATCTTGTACTTTGTTCACAAATATAGAAATTATTATGATGTCTATTCATTTCTCTTGTGCATCCAATAGAAGTATCTACAATGAAAGATTTGAATAGATGCAAGTCTTTTCTTTCATAATTACTAAATATTGAAAGTAAATATTCAAGTAGTTCAAATGCTTTCTTTTGTTCATAGAAATTTTTTCTATGGTTAACTATGCCTTCAACTAAAACTCTTCCATTAATTGCAAATAAATTATCAAGATGCTTAATGGTATATACATTATTAAAAATATAATTGAAAAGTTCTTTGTATTGATTATTTGTAAATATTTCAGATACATAAATCACAGCATGTTGAAAAGGACTAAAATGTTTTCTTTTAATAAGACTTTCCACAAGTTCTTTATCATCAGTAGTTTTATCAGAAGCATAGCAAATCCTTGCTGCTCTTGCTACTGCTTTATAGAAATTATCAACTCCTTCAAAATCTATTATCTCTGTTACGCTTGGTTCAATTATTTTCATCTTTAATTGTATTAATATTGTTAATTATGTATTTTGCCCCTGCAACAAATGCTTTTACAACTGCAATCCTCATTGCATTTTGAAAATCATTATCTGCTGTTGAATGATTTTTATTTACATACTCAGAAGCTGCACTATGTATTTTATTATTCAATAAGTATTCAAAGTCCATATTTATAACACTATACCATCTTCAAATATTTTTTTTTCTTGCCCTCCTCTCATTTTAGAATCACTGGCTATTTCCTTATTTAAGGCTCTCTCTGCCTCGTTTAGGTCCTTTGCTAAGGAAGGTATTGCTTTGATAGTAGAAGTTATTGTATTAAGCGGAAAAATAGGTTTCCCTTTATCATCTACTTGTGTAAAATCTATTTCCCTTAAAGCTGTTCTTAACTTTTCTATAACAGCTCTTGTATCTTCTAATAATAAAGCTGCTTCAGATTTAAAAGATTCATAAAACTCTATAGCTTTATTAATATCCTCATCAGGTTTCCATGAATTTTCTAATCCTAACCCTTGTTTAATAGCTGTTACCCTTGAAGACTTATCAATTATGTATTGATAGTCAGACCTTGGGTCTGAAAAGAAATAAATAAAAGCAAGTTCTGTTATAGCTTTATTTTTATTTCTTTTATTTTTTGATACAATTTTTTTAAATGGTTCTAATAATAAAGCCTCAGGTTCTATAACAACTTCATTATCTTTGTATTGAAATAATTTTAACATATATTATATATAATAATATCCCTGATTTCTCAGGGATAAAAAAAAATTAAAAATCTATGATTAGTCAAAATCTTTTATAATATAATCTATATCTCTATCTTGTATAAAGAGGTATTCTTTTTTGTTTAATTCTATTACTGGGATATTATATTCTACCATAAAATTATTCTCAATTATACCATCTTTTAAAGAGTTTTCTTTATACTTAGGTTTACCATAATTAATTGGATTAATATGTACTATATCTCCAATTTTAATACTTCCTTTAGCATCTACTACATCTCCTACTGCTATAACCTTTTGAACTAATGAGACATTTCCATTATTCTTATTAAGTTGAATAATCGCAGGATTTTCTTCTATTTCTTTATCTGCTGTGGTTACCACTGCTGTGAATAGTGGTTTTATCTCTTTGATGTTTTTTATAGTCATTTACGTATGCTTTATAATTTATATAATATTTTCCTAAATACCTTAGATAAAAACAGTACTTACCTGATTTATCATAATATAGTTCTTCTCTTGTTTTTAAAGGCTGATTAAGTAACTCTTTATAGTATTCTTCTAATTTAGAATTTATAATACTTAAATACAACTTATAAATATGTTCGAGTTTTTTAACAGGTAATCCTGTTTCTTTACTTAAATTTATAAATATATCTTTATGTTTCATTCTTTATTATATAAGATAGTACTATAGTATTATTACTAAATGAAGGTATGTAACTTATATTTATTTTATTATCTTTTGTAATGAAACCTTTATTTTTTAGTTCTTTTATTATCACTTGAAAATAAGTATGGGTTAAGTTCAGTGCATTTCTTATTTTTCTTTTTGTTTCCTTAGATAATGTTACTTCATTTAGTAAGTCTTCATTGATGATACTTTCTTTATTTTTTATATAACTATCAATGAATAGAGCTGCTACATCAATCTCCCTTGCATTTAATTTATGTATAGGAGATAATACTTTTAACCAAGATTTGAAAATAGAACCTTCTTTGTTAGAAATAACAATAGCATTTGTAGGTTTATTTATTGACTGGTTCATTTTTTACCTCCTCTTCCTTAGGAAAGATAGCTTCTTCTATTTCAGAATAGACTTTAGTAATAAAGTCATCACTAAAAGAGTGTTTACTATTTTTAGTAGATAATTCTGCTATTTTAATTAGGAAATCCATTCTTGCTAGGAAGAGAGAGGTATTAGAAGCTTGTATCTGTTTATACATTTGTTGGTTTTGTGCTGATAATTGGTTAGCTACATTTTCCAATTCTTCATAACTCAATTTCTTTTTTTCAGTTTGAGGTTCTGTATTTGATTTTACCTCATTCATCTTTATAACTTTTTCTTCCATTTTATTTATATTTTGTTGTTATTAAATATTATTTTTTATAATAATCGTTATTATATTGTTTTTGAAATTTCTCATAATCAAATATATCTCTACTTATCAATGGTCTAAATTTTGGATTCTTCTTTTTCATATAATTCTCCCATTGTTTCATAGAGCCTTTTTCTATTACAGCGCAATTACACTTATTGCAATATAGTATATCATTCTCTTCTTTTATAGCAAGAGAACCACAATTACTACAATAATATACATCATCTTCATCTTCTATCATTTTGTTTTAGTTTTATGTCTTTTTTGCCATGCCTTAACATAATAGGCATTTACTTCGTGATTAGTCCCATCAAACTTTAATGTTGCTGCATATTTCTTAATTTTATCAAAATCATAATCAAGAAATTCACATCCCTTATCTATAAATTTTTCAAAACTACCTATCCAACTTTCTATAAACCTTACGTCAGAGTGATGTTTTACTTGATAAAGCATATCTGAAATATCACTTGGGACAATTTCTTCCCAATATGGTAAAAGTCTTTCTCTAAGCCCTTTTACAGACGTTCTAAGGACTTCCCAATACTCTTCCTTACAATCCTTCCAACCTGTCGCTAAATCCCTTAAAAACCATAAGAAATTGTAAAAAGAATAGATGTTCATATTTAGAATTTCATGTTTCAGCCCTTCGTCTTCTTGTAGTATTGCTTCCTCAGTATTAAGGTATTTATCATTGAAATCTTTTATAAAATCAAAAATTCTGTAAGAACTTCTCATTGTATATCCGGCAAGTAAAGAACCATAATATTCATCACATCTGGACCTTGATTGAGAATTAGGATACCACCAATAAAAAGTATCTGTATCATTTGGTAAGTCTATTCTTTTATAATTTTCATCATGCCTACTTGCATAATCAACCATGCGACTAAATGGGTAATCTTCTGCTCTATGAGAATTTTCATCTGTAGGAAATGCTATATTATATTTCTTTAGAAATTCTCTATTATAAAGCTTTGCATTTACCCAAATAGAATAACTATCAATAATATGTCTATACATATTTTTATCAAAAGAATAGATAGGAGCGCAAATAACAGAAACAGGTTTATTATCTTCTCCAGAGTTATGTTCTTTTTGAAGAATCTCCCAAAATCTATAAATTGCATTAGGAGCATAAATATCATCTTCATCACATAAAACAATCCAATTGTTCTTTGCATTATCAATTCCTGTGTTTCTTGCAACACCTTGTCCTGAGTTTTTAAGATGAGTTATAATATTTATTTCAATATTAGGTTTAATTATCTTTTTAAATTCATCGGATAAATAATAATCATATTGACTTCCCTTGTTAGGATTATCATTGATAATGATTATTTCTAACTGAAATGTATCATCAGGAATCCATTGTGTTGCTAATGCAATCACTGAATTATTTACTATTGATATATCTGAATATGCAGGTATTACTGCTGTAATATTATTTTTCATATATGATATTAATTATAGTATCAACTATTTGTCTTGTTTCTTCTATTCTTGCTAAGTTATCTTTTGGCTTTACTCTGCCATTATGCCTACGTTTGATAAGGAACATCTTTGAAGTAGGTTCATAAACATCAATCCAATGTTTAAATAGTTTCCATCTGTATCTGAAAGTTTCATTAGCAAATCCTTTGGCTTCTATATAAACATTATAACCATCTGTTCTTTCTGCACCAGTTTTAGGGTTAACAGTTTTTTCTGTAACTCTTAAAACAAAGTCAGGAGTATATGAAACACCTTTAATAGATTGCTTTTCTCTTTTAAACTCAAACTTTTTATTATCATTAGAATAGCAGAATATAGGAGTTTTAAAAGCATCAAACACTTCAATAGGCTCTCCTCTTTTCAATTCAATTCCTCTACTAAGAAATTCATCATAAATGTCTAATTCTAAGAGAGAATCAAATTGAATACCGTATTTTTCTATTTTATGTCCTGACCTATTCATCTTTATTTACTTCTAAGGTGAATGATTCCATTTAAGTACTAGTTCTGAAGGTTCTATTGTAAGTTTAATTGGGGATAATCAAACCTTTTATTTATAAACTGTGAATAGTCATAGTCATAGTCTGTACCTCTTTTTTTAGATAATATAACTTCAGTGAATAATGTATATAAATCATTAATCATTTTATCATCCACCTTATTTAAATCTAACATTAATACATTATAACTTGTTATATACCCATATCCAAGATATTTAACTAAGTCTTTCAGTCTTTTTATTACTTCTTCTTTTTCCATTATTTATATTGTAGATTTACTTTTATTTTGTACCAGAGACAAGACTTGAACTTGCAAGAACATTTCTGTTCAGCGGATTTTAAGTCCGCTATGTTTACCAATTTCATCACTCTGGTATAAATGCCCAACTGTTTCACAACAGATTCAAGGGCATGAATATTAACCCATAAAAAAAAATTAACAAAAAAAATGCGAAAAATTCTATGAAAAATTTTAACAATAAAAAAAAAACAAAAATTATTTATTAGCTTTTACTGAAATTGCTCTAAAATCTTTCAATAACTTACCTAATTCTACAGATGTTTTTCTTGCTCTTGCACCTGCTGCTTTGTTACCTTTAAGATTTTTTTCATTCTCAGTTTTAACTGTTTCCATTAAAGTATTTACTTTTTCTACAATTACTTTTAGTTCTTCCATTTTATTAGAAATTTAAAATTATATTTAGTTATTTATCGAGGCAAATATAAAAGTCTTTTATTATTTATACAAATTTTTTTTACATAAATATGTGGAAAAATATATAAATATAGCCACCGTACAGTGGCTATATTGATTTATATATGGTAAGAATATTTAGAAATCCATATATCTCTTTTTCTTACGTTTAGTATTTATCCTACCACCATAAGCTTGTTCATTTCCTCCTTGACTTTTTTGAGCTTGTGCTAAGTTACGATAAGCCATCCAATTAGAATACTGACCATTTAACCAATTTGCAGCTGCTTGATACTGGGCTGCTGTTATATTAGGGTCACTTAACCAATTATTATATTCATCATACATTTTTTGGTCATAATAACCTGCATCTCCTTGCATAGATTGATAATGAGTTAAAGCATCTAAAAGTCTTGCTTTTTGATTTTCTATTTTATCTAATTTTGCTTGCTCTATTTCATTAGCTTTACTATTATTAATAGTTTCCTGTTGATTAACTATACTATTAATAACCTCTTGAGGGACATTACCATAGCCATATTTCTGTAATTGTTCATTCCATGTTTTTTGAACATCTGCATCTAAACTATATATGCCTTTATCTCCTAATTGTTTATACAATTTAGAATTAGCATCATCACCTCCTTTAAATACATATTGGTTTTTCTTCTTATCCCATTGATACATTTGAGAAGCATCACTATTAAGCATATTGTATTCATGGTTTTTCTGAGCTTCATTAACAAAGAATGAAAGTTGGTTATTAACCATAGCATTAAGATTGTCAGCTCTTTTAGAGGCAGCTTCCCTATCTGTCTTATCTTTATACTGGTCTTTATACCATCTCATTTGGTTAGCATTTATAAGGGCATTAAGTTCTTGTGCAAAGGCATCTTTTCTACTTTGCTGATTGTCTCTGTACATATCATTATTAGCAGTAACATTATATTGTTCAGTCTGCTTATTATAGTCATTAGCTCTTTGAATTGCCTGAGCGTTAAGACCATATTGAGTAGCAATGTTATTACCTATACCCATTTGTGTATTATAATCATTTGCTGCTTGATTAGCTGTTACAAAACCTCTATTACCACCTCCTACATTTTGTGTAGTACGTGCAGTTTGTGCAGCAGCAGCTAAGGCTGCATTGTTAGCTAAATTTACATCATATAGGTAAGGAGCTTCGTACATACCACTATGGTCAGCAGTTCTTGGTGCATAACCTGTTTTACCTACTGCCTCTAATCTATCTTCAGGTCTATTATCTAATTTTACAGGTGTATTAGTTATATTTGCCCAGTCCATTAGATTAGGCATTAAATGGTAACCTAATTTACTATATTTACCTGCTTCACTGTAAGTAAGTGGTGTGAAATTATTAGCAGCAGGAGCTTGTCCTTCTTGGTTAAATACCTTTCCTACTTCTTCTATAGGAGTTTGAGCGTTATTTCCTAAAGCATTGCTTCCTTTACTTGTTGCAGTAATAGCATCATTTTCTCTGTCATTAGCAGCGAACCCCGTTTTAGTAACATCTTTTACTGTAGAAGTAGAACTACCTGTAGAAGTTTTAGTAGTGGGATTATTACCTGTAGAATTATCAGTAGTAGAATTATTAGAGTAAGTACTTACTGAAGTATTAGGATAAGTCATAAAAGGTTTACCATTAGGGCCATATACTACTTTACCATTCTTGATAGTTGCATAAGTTGATACAGCAGGAACAGTATAAGGGTTTTTTTCCTGTATATAAAATGGTCTATTTAAAGTATTTCCATACTTATCTTTATACATCCAAGGTGTTGTATTAGGAAGTACAATATTAGAGGACAACGGAGTAGTCCAAGTAGTCCAATCTATAGTTGGGTCAGGGCTTTCAAGTTCAAGTACAGAAGGGCCATCACTTGAAAGCCCAGCAAAAAAATTTCCACCATGTCCATATACTTTACCGCCATAAGCAGCCATCATTGGACTACCTGACCTTGTTACATTGGATAAATCAGAATTATCCATAGCATAATTACCAGAATCCATACCTTCATTTAATCCTTGATTAGGGTTACCCATTCCATTATATTTCATAGAACCATACATAGGGTTACCTTGAGTCGGGTTTTCTAAAGCATTTTTATATTCAGCCAACTCTTGTTCTTTCTGCCTATCTAATTCTTCAGCTCTTTTTTGATATTCTTGAGCATTAAACAGTCTATTTAAATTTTCATCAAGTGTCCTCTTTGTAATTGGGTCATTTAAGCCTTCTTTTGATTTATCTGCAAGTTTTTTACCTGCATCTGCATAAGATTTACCTTTACCTACTTTTGGAACTCCAAAAAGGCTTAAAATCTCAGGGTCTACCTCTATTCTATTAGATAGGATACTGTTACCTACTCTAAACTCATCTTCTTCTACAAGATTAGGATTACCCTGTTTATCTACACCTACTTGTACACCACCATTAGGATTTTCTTCATGAGTACCACCATTTTCATAATACTGCATGTTAGTAGGTATATCCATACCATTCATAGCACCACCGTAATCAAATATATTACCACCGTATGCTTTTTTATTATGTCTTGTATCTCGTCTTACTTTACGCTCGTATTCTCGTTGTTTACGTTTACCTTCATAACCATGTCTTACAAAATAATTATCACCGAAATAGTCTTTATGTCTGTCTTTATCAAACATACTTTCATAATCTTCTGTACGTTTTTTATGTACACTATTATAATAGTAATCGTTTAATTCCTCATCAGACATATTGTTAAAATTACCTCTATCACGTTGAGTTCTGAATGTTAATTCATCTAAAACTCTGTTTCTTTCACTTTGAGGAAAATTAGGATTATTACCAAATTTATTAATATAATCAGATAGTTCTGCAGAAGTAACCCCTGACAAATCATCAGGTAAAGGTCTGTTATATGATAATCCTTTGGCTTGTATACTTAAATTATTTTCTTTATCTAATTGGTCAAATATTTTTTCTTGTTCAGCAGCACGTTTTATTAGCTCATCTGTTTCACTACTATATATTTTATCTTCTTCATTTTGTAAATTGTTTTGTTGAGTTTGTTGGTGTGTTTCAGCTAATTGTCCTGCCTGCCTATTAGCAGAAGAATATGGATTTTCTCTATAACTTGCATTTGCCATATCAGAAGATTCATTACTTCTTCTGTTTATTTCTGCCATATATTCTTGACGTTTTGGGTCATTATAACTTAATTGATTGTAAGCATCTACAAGTTGGTTTATATCCAAACTACTTAAATCCCCATTATTTACAGTACCACCGTAATCAAACCTATTTATCCTACCCCCATAAGAATATTCTTCTGGCATATATCCATTTCCTGAAGCATAATCATCAAAATTTTCACCTAACATTGTATTTACATCTTGGTCAGAGAACTTGTAACCATCAGTAGAATTAGCATTAGCATTTTCAATATTACCATGTTGTCTTAAAAATTCATTATAGTAGGTTTGTGCCTCAGGAGCATCTATATCAATATCATTTTTATCTAATTCTTCACTTACAATATTATTCTCAGGTTTTATAGAGGTTGCATAATCTTCTGCATTACCTACAGCATTTGTATCTACATTAGCATTATCAAACTGTGAATAGTCATAGTCTGTACCTCTTTTTTTAGATAATATATAATTATCTACGGATTTTCTCATAGCACTATTTAAAGCTGCTCTAGACTTTTTACCATAGAATCCATCTATTTTTAAATCTTCTACACCTTCAAATCCTTCTAAAGAATTATTTTTATTTAATTCATTCATCCACCTTTGATAAGCTTTGATAGTCTTATCTCCTGTTAGACCATCTACTTTAAGTTTATCCTCGTGACTTGCATTATAGGCTTCTTGGAAATTTTTAACATCCTCATTATTAACAAATCCCATATCTTTGTTAAAATCAGAATAAGATTGTCTTTTCTTAACATAGTACTCTTTCTGTTTGTCTGTTAAATCAGATGATGGTTTTCTACTTGTTGTAATATTGTCACTATTATTTACTTTACCATTACCAAGTCTGACTTGTTCTTTAATTTCCTTATCAGATATAGTTATTTGACCAGTTTCATCAGACCAAGAACCATCAGAATTTTGATGGAACACTGCACCAGTGTTAGAGGTTATTGTAGTATTACTATTATTATTATTATTATTATTATTATTATTATTATTATTGTTATTGTTGTTATTGTTACCTATATTATTATTTTTCATATACCTAAGTACTGCATCGTCTAATTGTTTTCCTGATGTAATAAGGTTAGTATTGTCTTTATTATTATTAATATAATTATTATAATAATCATTAACTGTATCGTCTAATTGGTCAGGTGTTGTAATTCTTGGTAGATAAGATAGAACATGTTTTTTATAGTCATCTAACATTTTTTGCGTCATTGGGTACTGCTCTCCATCCAAGTATAGAGTTTCTGTATCATCATCTATTACATAAAGCTTCTGAGCTTTTACGTCATATAATAAATTATGACCAAAACGATATTCTCCACCAAATTGACCATCTGCTGCATCTGTATCTCCTCCATCACCAAAGGTATTTACTTTCTGATTAAAACTATTACCTAATCCTAATGTACTTTGTTGATTCATAATTTTCATTTTATCTATATTTTGTTTATCACTCCACATATTCATCGTATTTGGAGATAATGTATCAAATTGTCCTCCCATAGCTGCTATATTATTATAATTGTTTGTATTGTTATCTGCTACTTCATTAAATAATCTTAAGTCTATATCTCCACCTTGTTCAAACAGATTACCACCAAATGCTTTAAAATTTCCTAACTCACTTATTCTTTGTTGACCTAATCCATTATGTATTAAATTTTTATTAGATTCTTGTTGTTCTATTTGCCTTCTTAAATTTTCTCCTCTGGCATAAGTACGTAAAGAATCCATCTCTCTATTATAAGCATCAATAGCTTTCTTCGCTCTTTTCTTCCTACCAAATAAACCCCCAATAGAACCTAATAAACCTGCTGTAGCACCTCCTAAAGCACCCCAAGGACCTCCTACAGAACCTGCTGCTGCTCCTTGTAATTGAGCCTTAGCCATACTTTTCCACCAGTTTCCTTTGAATTGTTTTATGGTGGATTTATCATTCCTATCTAAATGTGTAAAACCAGATATATCTATAAGGTTAGGATTATTCTGATTATTTAATTTTACCCCTTGAAATGCCCCATTATTACTTGAAGCATCCTTAATAAAATTACTATTGTAAGCACTTTTATTTATAGCATCCTTTGCATCCTTAATAAGGTTATCTCCATAAGTTGTGTCAGCTTTCCATATTTTAGCTAATTCAGGGATACCCATAGCATTAGCCACTATATCTGCTGTACTTCCCCCATTTTGAATAGCATTAGCAGTTGCTCCTGCTGCTGCTCCTATAACACCTCCCCAATTAAACTTAGAACCTCCTGCTTGCCCTCCATTCTGCTCTTCACCTTGCTTATTAGTTTGTCTTTCTGCACGTGCTTGTTGTCTTGCTGCATTTTGTATAGCCCTTTGATTTTCATCCATAGTAAGATATTTAAAAGGGTTTACTCTTTTAAAATCATCAACAGAATATTGATTATCTCCCCCATCATCTGTTACATCTATATCTATATAACCTTTAGTAGGGTCTGCATGAACATTAGCTCCTATAGGAGCATTTCTATACATCCCCCTTATTACTTCTGGGTCATATATATCCATCATGTATTTTTTTCTACGTTTAGCCATAGTAATATCTTTTTACAAAATTATATAAAATAACTAACTCCTATATGATGTATAATATGTTTATTATCACTTATATAAGGATACTCTATTTTAGAATCATTGTATACTAACTCTTTAGAGTATTTTAAATATAGCCAAGTGTTTCTCATTCTATCTCTATTATAGTATCTTAATCTCGGATTATATTGCTTTATATCTCTTGGTATATTAGTATACCATACTCTAAACTTCTTTTTAAGAATAGAATGTTGGTCTGGGTAATGAATTTTAGGTACATCAATTTGTCTTATTAATAAAGATTTATTCCATTGAAATTCATTCCATACTTCTAAATGGCTAAATGTTTCTTCTAACAATTCACCTTTTTCATTCCACATATCTGTCCTTATATCTGTATTATTAAATACTTTATCATAAGGCATATCAGGATTAACTAATAAAGTAGTCCAGTATGGTCTGTACCCATAATTAGTAGGTTTACCATTATTATCATATCTACCCTTTAAAAATACTTTATTATTTTCATAAGTACAATCATCATGTACATAGAAATAATTATAATGTCCTTTAAAATGTTCCCATACTTTATAAGTATCTTTACCATCTGAATCCCTATCAGATAATGTAAATGCACTATTATGAAATGGCATGTAATATGGTACATATTCATAAGGTAAGAAAGTATCAAAGCATTGTAATTGTTCACTAAAAGATAAAGCATTTTCTTTATAATGAAATACTACATCTTCATTATAAGGGTCAAAATAAGATACAAAATTATTAAACTCAATAGGATTCCAAATAAATAAATTAGCCTTATCATTAATCCAACTATGAAAACCTAATGTATCAGACATATTATTTAGCTGTCCACTATAGTTTAGTATTTGTTTATTTACATCATCTACCCAATATAGTGCTTTTTCTGATTTACATATAGACCATTTATTATTACAACCTGCTAAAACACTTACTGGTCTTACCCCATTAACTTTACCACTATTACTTAGTTCTACTGGGACACCTGAACCTGTAACTAATTGTTCTCTTTCATTATACAAAACTTGACCAAATTGTTTGGGTTGAAAATATAATAAAATATCTTGATAGTTTATTAATTTAGTTATTTGCCCTTTATCACCATCTACATCATAAGTATTAGCTAAAGTTAATTGTGTCCATTTATCAATTTCATCTCCTGCATATTTAGTAAGTGTCCATGTAAAACTATTAGGAAAATTATTAACAGAATTTTGAGATAAGTCTAATTCGTGGTAAGTCATAAAGTTATCTTTCTGATTATACACTCTATTCTGTAGCCAGAAATTAGACATATTACTACTGAAGTTTATATTCTTTCTATTTCTATCATATCTACATAAAGGATGTAAATAATTATAAGTATTTAAATACCAGCCTTCTATATAGTTATTTTCATCTTCCTGTGAATAAGCAAATGTCCTTAAGTAAGTTTCATCTCTATAATAATATATATCACCGTTTAAATAATAAACATCTATATTATCTTTAGCAGTATATTCATATTTATTCTCTGTACTATCATAGCTTTTATTACATATAGAAACTGCTAAACCTGCTATACAATAAGAATCTGATGTATTTACATCAGTAAGTCTATTATTATAAATAGACTCATTTACATTTTGTAATACTGCACTTCTATATGAATAATGATTGTATTGGTCATCAATAGATTCATTATCTATAAGGTTATTATTGTTATTGTTTATGTATTGGTATTTATTTCCAAATACTACTAAATGTGGTGGTGTTTTATATTTTATATCTTGAGTAAAACTCATTTTATCATTTCCATTAGAGTATAATTCATTTTGTTTTTCATCAGATGTACTTGCATTATCATACTCTACATTACTTAATGTATATAAACTATCATAATACTCAAGTGTAAAATTACCATCAGGGAAATCACTGTGTGCGCAATAGTATATTTGAGGTTGTACGTAGGAATGAGACTGTAAAAGACTTACATTACCATCATACAAAAGAACAGTATTTTTCGTATCTTCTCCTATGATTCCACTATACCATGGTTGAATATTTTTAGGAGTAAAGTCAGTAGAAGTAGAATAGTTTGTTCCTGTATTAAAAGTTTGTAAAGTTTTATTTGATTTTAATACAGAAGTTTTATTTGTTGTATCAAAATTTATAGAACCTGAATGTTGCCATACATCTATAGGATACATAATGTAGTAATTATTATCTAAACTACATACAGCTTTTGTAGGTACTTCTTTATCTAAAGTATCATTATGTACTGTAGCAGGATTTGCAAAATAGTCTTGATATACCCACCCTGTACCAATGTGACCACATCCATTTGAAGTAGTAAATGGAGATTTTAGTAAACCCTCCCCATAAATAGAAGAAGGAACGTAATTACCTTTACTATTATAGTACCCATTCTTTACATGAGTTAATTCTTTAATATATAATTCTTTTTTAAAGTCTTCTGTAATTGGAGTTAGTGTATTATATTTTCTAATATAACAATTAGAATAATCCATATTATATAAATCAGAATTTACATCTAAGGCATCGTAAGAAAATAAAGATAATACAGTTCTTGATAAATTGCATCTTATCGTATTAGAATAAATCGGACAACTATCCACCGTAGTCCCAGTAGAGATAGTATCCTGAAAAAATGTAAATGGGATTTCTTCATATGTATTAGCATGTTTTTCATAACTATTATTTACATACCTAGGTACTTTTTTATTACCTCCTGATGTTGAATTAAATTTAAATCTTATCATAGCATCTGGGTAAAACTTATTTATGCTTTCTGCTTGACATAAAAATACAGTAGATTGAAGTATTCCCTCACATATAAATACTTTGTCAGATTGTTTAGGATAACAAACTACAGGTCTTACTTTTCTATACCCTAAATCAATAATAGATTGTAAAGTAGATTTAAGAGTATTATCAATATGTAAATGAAATATACCTTTATTGTCTAAATAAGAATAATGCTTAAGATTAGCAATATCTTTTGATTTATAGTCACCTATCCATACGACCTCTGACCATTTACCTGTATAATGTTGAAACTGCAATCCTAATCTATAATAATTATAAGTAAAGTTAGATTGATTAAATAAAGTTTTACCTTCTATTATAGAATTAAATAAATTATATGAAGTAAAGTCATTTTCAGTAAGACCAGCGTCACTATCCTCATCTAACCAATAAACTAAAGTTTCCCATTTTAAATTAGATGTAGATGTATCAGAAATCATGCTTCTACTAAAATCAGAGTGACTTCTTTTCAAATTAGTACAATACTCTCTTAATTTAGTCCTAAGTTCAGAAGGTATATAATTTTGTTTTAAACTATAATTACCTAAAAATAAAGTATTGTTCTTTTGTTCTAATGTATACGCACTTATAGGGCTTCCTCCTTTATAAAATAAAGATTGAGGTTCTATTGTTTCTCCTTGATTAATATCATAGTATGTAAAAGTATCAGAATAAGGACTTCTTATTATTCTTTTACATATAGGAACATTATTTAAGGAAGTTCTAATTACTGAATATATATTAATGTAATTATAGTTAGTATCTAAATTAGATAACTCTATTTTAAAAGTTAAAGCTATTTTATCATCAGGACTTAAACCTCTATCATTTTCTGCAATAGGGTATAATTGTGAAGTATAAAATATATTAGTTTCTACTCCAAATAAATTAGAATATGTAAAATAGTATTGAATAACACCTGCTGGAAACTCTCCATTTCCTGTTTGTCTTTCTATTTTACAATTTTCTTCTAATTGTAAATTAGATACAAAATCAAAAGAAGTATCATTCCATTTATTTCTTTTTTCTTTAGATTCTACTATATTAATAAATCTTGGTTGGTTTAAACCGTCAGTCCAATATACTTTCTGTATGTCTTCATTTTCATAAAATACAATAGTTTCTATAGGATTTGAGATACTAAAATTTAAATGACCTTCATATAGTAAATCACCAAATAATTTATCTTCATTAAACCATAGTTTGTATATTCTATCTAAACTATCAACTATTAAATTGTTTACTTGTGTTTCTTCTATAAGGAAATCTTCTATTTCTATTTCTACACCATCTAAAAATATTTCTTTTCCTCTATCAGTCATAAATACTACCCATTGTTCATTTAATAAAGCCTGACCAATAGGTACTCCCCACATATCTCCTTTTACTTCAAAAGAAGTAGCATTATGCCCTGTAGAATCTAAACCATATATAGGTACATATTTATTTCCTTTCTCATTAGTTAAGGCATACATACTACCTGTATGTTCACTATCAGAATTAGGCTCTGCTGTTATTCTAAGATTCTGATTCTCATAAGCAAACTTACTATCAAAGGCATGTTCAGATGTATCTCTAAACATTCCTTGTATTATAA
>ERZ842401.163-NODE-163-length-88468-cov-10.760748_pt1 | contig 88468 bp, 80 predicted proteins | sample MGYA00521270_ERZ842401 | MGnify/ENA primary metagenome ERZ842401 (study PRJEB31892, sample SAMEA3878208) | bioreactor metagenome | biome: Moose rumen | place: Sweden | collected 2011-10 | study: EMG produced TPA metagenomics assembly of the PRJEB12797 data set... | reverse complement strand
GAAACTAATGGTACTATCTATGATGGTAAAGTGATCAACATCACTCCGGCCGATGACTATCCCTATGATGTGGCAATCACATCATCCTCTATTAATATAATAGGTGTAATCTATTTGGAGTGATTGGTTATTAGTACAGAGCCTATGCTGATACGGCAATATAGGCTCAGCACTATTGTTACAAAGAACTATGTATATTTATCAACATTAAAACTAATTGTCATGAAAAAGAATTATTTATTTTTGGCAAGCCTTATATTAGGATTAATGGTAGCTTCCTGCCAGAATGGTTTGGAAGAAGTGCTGGAACCAAGCGCAGTTCAAGATGGACTTGCTACTACTCGATCTGGTTATATAACCCAAGAACAGAATGAAAGTATTAATAGTACAGATGCGTTATATCTTTCAAACACTGAGGTCAGTGGTGCTTATATCGTACGCGGAAGCACTTCTTATACTTTTTTTACCTCAAATCCATCTGGTACAACAACTGATTGGGAGTACGATACCAGCATTTTCTCTGGATATTCACCAACAAATACAAGTATCTCCCTCAGTTTGATAGATCCAACGGTAACTGCAGATACTTATATCAAAGCCGTTTTTAAAAATGCTGACGGAACAACTCACAGTATGACAAGTCCCCATTATGTAGGAATTAACGGACCTCATTGGAGACATTGTAGCTTACGAGTTCTTCGCTCATCTGATGGTGTGGAGGTATATCCTTCTACTGTAGGACTTGATCCAAATACAGGATACTATGCCTATTTCACAACTTCCACAGGAGGCACTAATATGATGTTGGATTGGGATTTTACAAACATCACAAACGATACCAGCTATGACCATACGTATTCTTGCTATTTCCAAACAGATTCTAATGGCTACTGTTTCCTTGACATATATGGAAAAATGCCAGGCTCCTCTATCAGCAAATGGCTGTTGGGAGTGACACTATATTGATAATTCATTCTTGGTAAAATCAAAATAAAGATATAAATTTGTCAGGGTATTTTATAACTATGCCATACGATCACATGAAAAGCCGGTTAACTATATTCTGGATATTCTTAATGCTTATCCTACCCCTCAGTGCCCAGAACGTAGTATTGAGCGGGCAGGTGACGGATGCTGCTACAGGGGAACCGTTGATAGGCGTGACAGTTTATCATACGCAGCGCAGAACGGGGACAACGACCAACTCTATGGGATACTATACCATCACCCTACCCAGTCAGAGATCATTGGAACTTATATTCAGTTACGTGGGCTATGCTAAGGAGACAAGAGTACTCACTTTGACTGGAGACAGAAAGTTGGACGTTCAGTTGAAACAGGATACACAGAGCCTTAGTGAAGTACAGGTATTGGGCACAAGACATAATTTCGGAGCACAGAGTTCCCAGATGAGCGCCATCGCCGTGAGTGCAGAGCAGATACGGCGCATGCCTTCTCTCTTAGGCGAAACAGACGTGCTGAAGTCTCTCCAGCGGCTACCGGGCGTTCAGAGCAGCGGTGAGGGGCGCGCAGGCATTCATGTGCGCGGTGGTGAATATGACCAGAATTTGTTCACCTTGGATGGGATAACCCTTTATAACCCTGAGCACCTGCAGGGATTCACATCTGCCATAAACAATGACGTATTAGACGATGTGGTGCTATATAAGGGAGCTTTCCCCTCACGTTATGGCACCCGCCTGTCGAGTGTGGTGGACATAAGCTTGCTTGATGGTGACATGGAACGGTATAGAGTCTCTGTCACTGCTGGCATGCTTGCTTCTCGCATCCAGCTGGAAGGACCTATATGGAAGGGACGCTCTTCCTTCAACATAGCTGCGCGCGCCTCCTACTTCAATGCCCTCGTGAAACCATTGCTCGAAGAAGTGATCTATGATAACCCTGGGCAGATGAATGAATTCGCACATATGGGATATTATGACATCAATGCCAAGCTGGTACACAGGCTGACTGCGAAAGGCAAACTGTCTGGCGTGTTCTATCTTGGGCATGACGTGAATAATGCAACGCCTAACAAGAGTGACCAGCATTTCGAGTACGAGACGGTAGATCTGCAAGGAGATGGACAAAAGTTCGGATATGTGGACAATTCTAGTTCGAGCCAGTCACGGAACAACTGGAACAACTTGCTGATGGGGCTCTCCTATAACCACCAGTTCAATACCGACATGTATCTCGATTTATCCGTGAACTACAGCGGCTACAATTATAAACTTGATTACCTAAATACTTCAAGCAGACAGAAAGGTGTTGCCAAATTCACGAAGAATCCAGCAGCCGCACAGCTCTATCTGCTCAACAAAAGCGAAAGCGGGACGGCTTATAGCTCTGAGGTTCGTGATATCGGGGTTAGGGCTGACCTACACTATAGCTGGAGAGACTCACATGAATTCAATGCTGGCTTCCAGCTGGCATCCATAGGCCTTAAACCGACCGTAGGAACTTTCTACGACTCATACGAGAAGAAGGCACCCGATGAGAAGACTGCCCTGAATATCGGTCTTGGGGAAGTCCGCTACACAGTGACTACAAATAGGGAAGAAAACCTACTTGGAAGTAAGGAAACCTTGAAGACTATGGGGTTCTATCTGGAAGACAGCTGGGATATCTCTTCACGATTCAAGGCGAACATAGGCATGCGTTTCCAGTCTTATATAATAAAAGGCAAAGCCCGTCAGTCCATAGAGCCGAGAGTATCTATGAGGATGCTTGTAGCCGAAGACATGTCACTGAAGCTATCCTACGCCCGAATGTCGCAGGGGCTACAGCTGCTCAGCAGTAGCACCCTCCTGACACCGTCGGATGTGTGGATACCTATAGCGGGGAGTCTGAAGTTGGGTACGTCTGACCAAGTGTCAGTAGGCTACAACTATGACTTGAAGAAAGGTTTCCAGCTATCGGTGGAAGGCTATTATAAATGGTTGGACAATGTGGTGGATTATAGGGAAGGAGCCTCGTTTATGGTAGGTAATAATTGGCAGGAGAAGATCGCTCAGGGAAGAGGACGGGCTTACGGAGTTGAGCTTATGCTACAGAAGACTGTAGGCAATACCACAGGCATGATGAGCTACACTTGGTCTAAATCCCTACGCACCTTTGACCGAGAGGGGATGGTTCTTAATGAAGGACGCGAATTTTACTCCAAAGGTGACCGCCGCCACAACATCAGCATAAACATCACACAACGTCTTAGCAAGAACTGGGATGTCTCTGCTGCATGGACCTATCAGACAGGTAGAAGAACGTCACTGGCTACCAAGACCGTAGGAAGTGGCATTCTGAACGAATTCAACAACTATAGAGTAAGGGGTGAAGGTGATGCTCCATGGGGCATGGACTTTAACCTTAACCCCGACTATCAGGCAATCTCCACAGAATATCGCCCAGATGCCTATATGGATAATCTCGTCCGGGCTGATACCTATGGACGGCGCAATGCCTATATCATGCCAGCCGTGCACCGTCTGGATATCAGCCTCAGCCATCATGGTATGATAGGCATAGGAGAGATGATCTGCGACATAGGCATCTATAACCTTTACAATCACCAGAATATATCCACGGTGTATTGGGGCTATCAGAATAACCGGCGTGCCCTGAAGGGCGTATGCCTGTTCCCTATCATGCCATCACTAAGTCTTACGCTAAAACTCTGAGTACTATGAAATACAGATACTTTTTCACAGCCATATTGACCTTTTTTATTCTCGCTGCTTGCGAGAATACGCTCAACTTTGAAGGAACGACTGAAGAGGAGGACAACGACTTGGTCATCAATGCAGTAGCCGTGGCAGACGTACCATTCACTGCCTATATCACAAAAGCTGAGCGTGCAGACATAGCCATCATAACACCTTATGTGGATTTTCATACCTCTATGTATCGCAAGGATGATCCGGTAGATGATTATCATCAAAGAATCTATCTTGAAAGAGTGAAAGTGGAAAATGCCGTAGTGGAAGTGACCGTAAACGGAAAGGACACCTACCGCATGACTTATGATCAATCCTTTCTGGGATATAAATGCGACTATATTCCACAGGTGGATGACAGGATTGTAGTAAAGGCATCTTTTGACGGTCAGGCATTAACTGTAGGCACTGCAGTTCCCCCTAAGCCTCATATTGAGATATTGGAGGAGGAAGTGCTAACAGACAACCCGTATCAAGACATGAACGGACTGGCTTTCGTCACAGACAGCGTGATGCGCCTCACGTGCCGTATTACCGATACTGGAGCCGAGTCATTTTATAGACTGCGTGTCCGAGGTGAACGTGATCTAGAAGATAGATATGGTGATACGCATGTCTATTTCTATGTAATGCAAGATATTTTCTTTTCTTCCGATTTGTTGTTTGTGGATAATAGGCTTCACAGGAGTTTTGGGGGATGGCCTGCATACTTCACAAACGTATTCGACAGTCAGCTGATGAAAGATGGACAATATACATTCACCGTTGATAGCCCGAAAGTGCCTTCTAATGCCACAGGTCTTTATTATATAGAAAAAGAAAACCATGAGGGGGTTCCCAGAATACAGCCCCGCGTAATGGTGGAACTGGAATCTATCACTAAAGATTATTACAATTTTCTGAAATCTATGGAACTCTATCGTATCACTACCAGCGATGTGTATGCAGAGCCCGTGCAGGTCTACAGCAACGTGCAGAACGGTTGGGGCATCCTCGGTGCCCTAAGTTACGATAGGCATTTCGTGGAGTACGAGGAGTGATTTCACGTAACTTTTCTTCTGGATTTTTGTGTCAGAAATTTGGCGGTTCCGAAAATAATGTGTTACTTTGCACAAATTTTGGAGTTATGATGCAGAAAAGAGTAAGAAACGAGGCTATCACGCATCCAAGTGCCACGCAGGCAGGGGGTGAATGGGGGCTTGTTTCCTTTTCTCAAAACGATATTTTTCATTAGTGGCGCTATCCTTTTTTAAGGGTGGCGTTTTTTTTGAAATGCCAATAATACATAATAAGGATATGGAGAAGAATTTAAAGAAAGTACTCGTCTTAGGCTCTGGAGCGCTTAAGATTGGACAGGCTGGAGAGTTCGACTACTCTGGCTCTCAGGCTCTCAAGGCCCTGCGTGAAGAAGGTATCAGCTCCGTGCTGGTGAATCCGAACATCGCTACCATTCAGACTTCTGAAGGTATAGCTGACAAGGTGTATTTCCTGCCTATCACCACGTATTTCGTGGAGCGTATCATAGAGAAGGAAAGGCCTGACGGCATCTTGCTGGCCTTCGGCGGACAGACAGCACTGAACTGCGGAACGGAACTCTACCAGAAGGGTATCTTGGAGAAGTATGGCGTGAAGGTGCTGGGTACCTCTGTTGAGGCCATCATGAACACGGAAGACCGTGACCTCTTCGTGAACCAACTGAACAAGATTCCGATGAAGACACCTAAAAGTCATGCTGTGGAAAGTATGGAGGATGCTCTGAAGGCGGCGCATGAGATAGGCTTCCCTGTCATGATTCGCTCTGCATACGCATTGGGCGGTCAGGGTAGCGGTATCTGCAAGGATGAGGCTGCTTTCAAGGAGTTGGCTGAGAGTGCTTTCACATTCTCTAATCAGATATTGGTAGAAGAGAGCCTGAAGGGCTGGAAGGAGATAGAGTTTGAGTGTATCCGTGATGCCAATGACCACTGCTTCACTGTGGCCAGCATGGAGAACTTCGATCCTCTGGGCATACATACGGGTGAAAGCATCGTAGTGGCTCCTACTTGCTCGCTCTCTGACGAGCAGGTGAAGATGCTGCAGGAACTGACCATCAAGTGCGTGAAGCACCTGAACATCGTGGGAGAGTGCAACATCCAGTTCGCCTTCAATGCTGAGACCAATGACTATCGCGTAATCGAGATCAATGCGCGCCTGTCACGCTCATCAGCACTGGCATCAAAGGCTACGGGCTATCCTCTGGCTTTCGTGGCAGCAAAGATTGCTCTGGGTTATACATTGGATCAGATTGGTGAGATGGGTACGCCTAACTCAGCCTATGTGGCTCCGTCACTCGACTACCTGATTTGCAAGATTCCTCGTTGGGACTTGACGAAGTTCTCTGGCGTGAGCCGTGAGATAGGTTCCAGCATGAAGTCTGTGGGCGAGGTGATGTCTATTGGTCGTAGCTTTGAGGAGGTGATCCAGAAGGGCCTGCGTATGATAGGGCAGGGTATGCATGGATTCGTGGGCAACGACGTGACCTTCCCAGATGTGGACAAGGAATTGGAGAATCCTACAGACCTGCGCGTATTTGCCATCGCACAGGCATTGGAGCAAGGTGAGAGCGTGGAGCACATCAGCGAAATGACAAAGATAGATCCTTGGTTCATCAGCCGCATGAAGAACATCGTGGACTACAAGGCTCTGCTCTCTAAGTATAATAAGGTGGAAGACCTGCCAGCAGATGTGCTGCGTGAGGCCAAGCGACTGGGCTTCTCCGACTTCCAGATAGCTCGCTTCGTGCTGAAGCCAGAGGGCAACATGGAGAAGGAGAACCTGCAGGTGCGTGCCCGCCGTAAGGAACTGGGCATCTTGCCTGCTGTGAAGCGCATCAACACGGTGGCTTCGGAGCATCCAGAACTGACCAACTACCTGTATATGACCTACGGAACACAGGGACATGATGTGACTTACTACCAGAATGAGAAGTCTGTAGCAGTGCTGGGTAGCGGTGCCTACCGCATCGGCTCCAGCGTGGAGTTCGACTGGTGTTCAGTGACAGCTGCACAGACAGCCAGACAGTTGGGCTACAAGAGCATCATGATAAACTATAACCCTGAGACGGTAAGTACCGACTACGACATGTGCGATCGCCTCTACTTCGACGAGCTCTCCTTTGAGCGCGTGATGGATGTGATAGACCTGGAGAAACCACGTGGCGTGATTGTATCGGTTGGCGGACAGATTCCAAACAACCTCGCTATGAAGCTCTATCGCCAGAATGTGCCTATACTGGGTACTTCCCCTCTGAGCATCGACCGTGCTGAGAATCGTGATAAGTTCTCACGCATGCTCGACCAGCTGGGCATTGACCAGCCTGCTTGGCAGGAACTGACGCACATTGACGATGTGAAGGCATTCATCGAGCGCGTGGGTTATCCAGTACTGGTGCGTCCATCGTATGTGCTCTCTGGTGCAGCCATGAACGTATGCTACGATGACAGCGAGTTGGAGACTTACTTGAACCTGGCTGCAAAGGTGTCAAAGGAATTCCCTGTGGTGGTATCACAGTTCATGCAGAACACCAAGGAGATAGAATTTGATGCAGTGGCTCAGAACGGTGAGATCGTGGAGTATGCCATCTCAGAGCATATCGAGTTTGCGGGCGTTCACTCAGGCGATGCTACACTGGTGTGCCCGGCACAGAAGATTTACTTCGCAACGGCACGTCGCATCAAGCATATCAGTCGCAAGATAGCCAAGGCGCTGAACATAACAGGCCCATTCAATATCCAGTATCTGGCTCGTAACAACGAAGTGAAGGTGATAGAGTGCAACCTGCGTGCCTCACGTACATTCCCTTTCATCAGCAAGGTGCTGAAGCAGAACTTCATAGAGACAGCTACGCGCATCATGCTCGATGCTCCGTATGCTACTCCAGATAAGAGCGAGTTTGACATCGACTGGATAGGAGTGAAGGCTGCCCAGTTCTCATTCTCTCGTCTGCAGAATGCCGACCCTGTGCTGGGCGTGGACATGTCCTCTACTGGTGAGGTAGGTTGTATCGGCGATTCCGTGAACGAGGCATTGCTGAATGCCATGATAGCTACGGGCTATAAGATTCCTAATCCAGAGCGTGGCGTGATGGTTTCTACAGGTGCCATGAAGTCGAAAGTGGACTTGCTGCCTGCTACACAGATGCTCTTCAAGTTGGGCTACAAGATCTATGCCACTGCAGGAACGGCTGCCTTCCTGAATGCCCATGGTGTGGGCACCATTCCAGTGTTCTGGCCAGATGAGCGCCCAGATGCAGAGAACAACGTGATGCGCATGATCAGCGAACACCAGTTCGACCTCATCGTGAATATCCAGAAGAACCACACCAAGCGTGAGGTGACCAATGGCTATCGCATCCGTCGTGCAGCTATTGACCATAATATACCACTGATCACCAATGCCCGTTTGGCAAGTGCTTTCATTGAGGCATTTACCAGCATGACACTGGATGATGTGCAGATAAAGAGTTGGCAGGAATACAAGTAAAATGAATTTTTCTGCAAAAAAAAGACTTTTTATTTTGCAGATTCAAAAATATGCCTTATCTTTGCATCGCTTTTCCGAAAAGGAGGGGCGAAAGGGCGTTTAGCTCAGCTGGTTTAGAGCATCTGCCTTACAAGCAGAGGGTCGGCGGTTCGAATCCGTCAACGCCCACCAGAGTCCTCGCAGTGATGCGGGGACTTTTATTTTTTGAATAATTTCTATATATCGACGGATATTTCAAAAATAATGCTTAACTTTGCACCTCTTAGCAGGTATTAGTAAAAAAGGAAGGATAAACGACTATGAAACTTGATATGCTGACAGCTATTTCGCCGATTGATGGGCGCTATCGTGGAAAAACTGAACCTCTGGCAAACTATTTCTCGGAATTTGCACTGATAAAATACCGTGTACAGGTGGAGGTGGAGTATTTCATCACCCTCTGTGAACTGCCTTTGCCACAACTGAAGGGAGTGAATCCTGCTTGTTTTGAAGCCCTGCGCGACATCTATCGCCATTTCACGGAGGCTGATGCTCAGCGCATCAAGGAGATAGAGAGCGTGACCAATCATGACGTGAAGGCTGTGGAGTATTTCCTGAAGGAACAGTTCGACAAGCTTGGCGGACTGGATGACGTGAAGGAATTCATCCACTTCGGCCTGACTTCCCAAGATATCAACAATACCTCAGTACCTCTGTCTATCAAAGAGGCACTGGAGCAAGTGTTCTATCCACAGACAGAAGAGTTGATTGCTCAGCTCGCTGCCTATGCTGAAGAGTGGAAGGACATTCCGATGCTGGCTAAGACACATGGGCAACCAGCTTCACCTACCCGTCTGGGTAAGGAGGTGCAGGTGTACGTGTATCGTCTGCAATGCCAGTTGGAGCAGTTGAAGGTCTGCAAGCTGACCGCGAAGTTCGGTGGTGCTACAGGTAATTTCAACGCTCATCATGTGGCCTATCCAGCCATAGATTGGAAGAGCTTCGGCAACAAGTTCGTGTGTGAGAAACTCGGCCTTGAGCGTGAACAATTCACCACTCAGATTTCCAACTATGATAACTTAGCTGCTGTTTTCGATGCTTTGCGTCGCATCAACACAGTGGTGATAGATATGGATCGCGACTTCTGGATGTATATCTCTATGGGATACTTCCATCAGAAGATCAAGGCTGGAGAGGTTGGCTCAAGTGCCATGCCTCACAAGGTGAACCCCATAGACTTCGAGAACTCAGAAGGCAACATGGGTATTGCCAATGCTGTGTTGGGACACCTCTCTACAAAGTTGCCTGTGTCACGTCTGCAGCGAGACCTGACAGATAGCACCGTGCTGCGTAACGTAGGTGTGCCAATGGGGCATGCAGTGATTGCTATCCAAAGCACCTTGAAGGGACTGCGTAAGCTCTTGCTGAACGAGCAGGCCATCAAGGCCGACCTTGACGGATGCTGGAGCGTAGTGGCTGAGGCTATTCAGACCATCCTGCGCAGGGAAGCCTATCCGCATCCTTACGAGGCTCTGAAGGCGCTGACCAGAACCAATGAAGCTATCACCGAGGAGTCTATCAGTAAGTTTATCGACTCTCTGGAGGTGAGCGAGGCAGTGAAGCAGGAATTGCATCAGATAAGCCCAAGCAATTATACAGGAATTTAATTTTTTAATTATTTATAAATAACAGGCCGAGATGGCTAATGTCTAATTTTATACGTATAGAATATTATGAGTACAGAAGATGAAGTTTGGCGTGATGGTGACAAAACTGACGCCAGCCGTGATGGTAATCAATTCGACAGAGAAGGTTATGGAAACACTTCGGGTTATCGCCCTCAAAGAAGTTACAACAATGGTACGGGACGCACTCCTCGTCCACGTTTTAATCCTAATGCAGGAGAAGGAGGCAGACGCGTAAGCTATAACAGCAATCGCCCTTACCGTCCTCGTTTCGAGGGTGATGGCGAGAATCGTCCTCAGCGTTCTTACTCAAGCGATCGCCCTCAGCGCTCGTTCTACAGCAGTGACAACGCAGACAGACCAAGTCGTTCATACAACAACCGTCCGTATCGCTCTTACAACAGCGGTTCTGACGAGGAGCGCCCACAGCGTTCAGGTGGCGACCGCCCATTCCGCCCTCGTTTCAATGCCGAAGGTGGCCAGCGTTCCTATGGTGAGCGCCCACAGCGTAGCAATTACGGTGAGCGTCCATATCGTCCTCGTTTCCAGCAGGGAGAGGAGCGTCAGGGACGTCCAAGTGGAAACCGCAGATTCCAGCAGAACAATCGCCCAGGCTATAACCCTAATGCAAAATATAGCCGTAAGAAGCAAATAGAATATAAGGAGCAGTTCGTTGATCCAGAAGAGCCAATACGTTTGAATAAGTATCTGGCCAATGCAGGCGTATGCTCACGTCGTGAGGCAGATGAGTTCATCACTGCAGGCGTAGTGTCTGTGAATGGCGTAGTGGTATCTGAGCTTGGTACTAAGATCAAGCGTGGTGACAAGGTAATGTTCCACGATCAGCCTGTAAGCATAGAACGTAAGATCTATATCTTGCTGAACAAGCCAAAGGATACCGTGACTACTTCTGACGATCCTCAGGCTCGCAAGACTGTGCTTGATATCGTGAAGAATGCATGTCCAGAGCGCATCTATCCAGTAGGCCGCTTGGATCGCAACACCACAGGCGTGCTCCTGCTGACCAATGATGGTGACCTGGCTTCTAAGCTGACACATCCTAAGTATCTGAAGAAGAAAATCTATCAGGTACACCTGGACAAGAAGCTGACACGTGCCGACATGGACCAGATCGCTTCTGGCATTCAGCTGGAAGATGGTGAGATCCATGCAGATGCCATCAGCTATGTAGATGAGAACAAGAAAGAAGATGTAGGTATCGAGATTCATTCTGGCCGCAACCGCATCGTGCGCCGCATTTTTGAGTCTTTAGGATATAAAGTATTGAAGCTGGACCGCGTGTATTTCGCAGGTCTGACGAAGAAAGGCTTGCGTAGAGGCGACTGGCGCTTCCTGACAGAGGCAGAAGTGAACTTCCTGCGCATGGGCTCTTTCGAATAAATGAGGATATTTACTATGGAAAGTATTCGTAGAACAAAGATTGTTGACTTGCTGAAGCGTGAGGACTTCGGCGCTATGGTCAATGTGAAGGGATGGGTGAGAACCCGCCGTGGTAGCAAACAGGTAGCTTTCATCGCACTGAACGATGGTTCTATCATTCACAATGTTCAAGTGGTGGTGGATCTGGCCAATTTCGATGAGAATCTGTTGAAGGACATCACCACTGGTGCCTGTCTGAGCGTGAATGGCGAACTGGTGCAGTCGGTAGGTTCTGGACAGAAGGTTGAGATTCAGGCCCGTGAGATAGAGGTGCTGGGTAAGTGTGACAATACCTATCCGCTGCAGAAGAAAGGCCATTCTTTCGAGTTCCTGCGTGAGATAGCACACCTGCGCATGCGTACCAATACCTTCGGTGCAGTATTCCGCATCCGTCATAACATGGCCATTGCCATCCATAAGTATTTCCATGAGCATGGATTCTTCTATTTCAACTCACCTATCATCACTGCCAGCGATTGCGAAGGCGCAGGTGAGATGTTCCAGGTGACTACAAAGAACCTCTATGACCTGAAGAAAGACGAAAATGGCAAGATTATCTACGATGACGACTTTTTCGGAAAGATGACTTCACTGACGGTGAGTGGACAGTTGGAAGGTGAAACTGCGGCTACGGCTTTGGGTTCTATTTATACCTTCGGCCCTACGTTCCGTGCAGAGAACTCTAATACTCCACGCCACCTGGCAGAGTTCTGGATGGTGGAGCCTGAAGTTGCTTTCTGCGACTTGCAAGACCTGATGGATCTGGAGGAAGACTTCATCAAGTATTGTGTGCAGTGGGCATTAGATAACTGTATGGATGACCTGCAGTTCTTGAACAACATGATAGACAAGACGCTGATAGAGCGCCTGCAGGGTGTGGTGAAGGAGAACTTCGTGCGCCTGCCTTATACAGAAGGTATCAAGATACTGGAAGAAGCTGTGAAGAACGGGCACAAGTTTGAATTCCCTGTTTCTTGGGGTGTAGACTTGGCCAGCGAGCATGAGCGCTATCTGGTGGAGCACCACTTCAAGAAGCCTGTCATCATGATAGACTATCCTAAGGAAATCAAGGCATTCTACATGAAGCAGAATGCAGATGGCAAGACTGTTCAGGGTACTGATGTGCTGTTCCCTGCCATTGGCGAGATCATCGGCGGTAGTGTACGTGAAGAGAGTCTGGAAAAGCTGGAGGCAGAAGTGGCTCAGCGCAATATCCCAATGAAGGATATGTGGTGGTATCTGGACACTCGTAAGTACGGCACTTGCCCACATGCAGGTTTCGGTCTGGGTTTCGAGCGCCTGTTGCTCTTCGTGACAGGTATGTCGAACATCCGCGACGTGATCCCTTATCCTCGCACACCACGCAATGCAGAATTTTGATGAATCAATCTCATTGCATAGAGGCTGCTTTCTTCGGAAGACAGCCTTTTGTTTTTGAAGAAAAAAAGGCCGAAAACTTTGGCGGATAAAGAGAAAATCCCTACCTTTGTAGGCCGATTATTATCCGTGATAGGATAAATATTTAATTCATAGCGTTTTACGAAACTTTGTGTCGGGTGGAATAAGGCGTGGTGAAGTAGTAGTAACAATTTTATTAAATTATTTAAAGAGTGGATACTTTAAGTTACAAAACCATTTCTGCAAACAAGGCTACAGTGAACAAAGAATGGGTCATTGTAGATGCTAAGGACCAGATTCTGGGTCGTCTTGGCTCTAAGGTTGCGAAACTGTTGAGAGGTAAGTACAAACCTAACTTTACCCCTCATGTAGATTGTGGCGATAACGTGATTGTTATCAATGCCGACAAAGTGAGATTAACTGGTAAGAAGTGGACCGACAAGGTGTACGTACGCTACACAGGTTATCCTGGTGGACAGCGTTTTACATCTCCTGAGCAGATGCTGGCAAAGCCAGACGGTGCTGACCGCTTACTGAGAACTGTAGTAAAGGGTATGTTGCCTAAGACAAAGCTGGGTGCAAAAATCCTGAACAATCTGTATATCTATGCAGGTGAGGAGCACAAGCAGCAGGCACAGGAACCTAAAATGATTGATATTAACGCACTTAAATAATAGATATGGAAGTAGTAAATGCATTAGGCAGACGTAAAAGTTCTATCGCACGTGTTTTCGTAAGTGAGGGAACTGGCAAGATTACTATCAACAACCGCGACCTGAAAGAGTACTTCCCATCAAGCATTCTGCAGTATGTGGTAAAGCAGCCACTGGAGAAACTCGGTGCTTCTGAAAAGTATGATATTAAGGTGAATCTTTGCGGTGGTGGTTTCACTGGTCAGTCACAGGCCCTGCGCTTGGCTATCGCCCGCGCTCTGGTGAAAATCAATCCAGAAGACAAGTCAGCTCTGAGAGCAGAGGGATTCATGACACGTGATCCTCGTTCTGTAGAGCGTAAGAAGCCAGGACAGCCAAAGGCACGTCGCAGATTCCAGTTCAGTAAGCGTTAATGCTTCGGAACTGAAGAGAGCGTTTAGTATCTAAACCACCGGGACTCGTAGGTTTAGGCTACCCGGCGGTTGGTTTAGGAAACAAAAAAGAATGTAAACGATTTTAAAGATAGAACAATATGTCTAGAACAAACTTTGATACATTATTGGAAGCAGGTTGCCATTTTGGCCACCTGAAGAGAAAATGGAATCCTGCTATGGCTCCTTACATCTTCATGGAGCGCAATGGTATTCACATCATCGACCTGAATAAGACGGTCGTTAAGGTTGACGAAGCTGCTGAAGCTTTGAAACAAATCGCTAAATCAGGAAAAAGAGTCCTGTTTGTTGCTACTAAAAAACAAGCTAAGCAGGTGGTAGCTGATAAGGCTGCCTCTGTAAACATGCCTTTCGTAATCGAGCGTTGGCCGGGCGGTATGCTGACTAACTTCCCTACCATCCGTAAGGCTGTTAAGAAAATGAACAATATCGACAAGATGACTACCGATGGCACTTTCTCTAACCTCTCAAAGCGTGAGAAACTGCAGATTGAGCGTCAGCGTGCTAAGTTGGAGAAGAACCTTGGTTCTATCCAGGATCTTACTCGTCTGCCTTCTGCTCTGTTCGTTGTTGACGTGCTGAAGGAGAACATCGCCGTTCGTGAGGCTAATCGTCTGGGTATCCCAGTGTTCGGTATTGTTGATACCAATTCTGATCCTTCTAACATTGATTTCGTAATTCCTGCTAATGACGATGCTACCAAGTCTGTAGAGGTAATCCTCGATGCTTGCTGCGCTGCTATTCAGGAAGGTCTTGAGGAGCGTAAGGCTGAGAAGATCGACACAGAAGCTGCCGGTGAGGGCGCTGAAGCTCAGGCTAAATCTCGCAAGAGAAGTGGTAAGGCTCGTCTGGACAAGTCAGATGAGGATGCAATCAATGCTTCTAAGGCTGCTGCCTACATCAAGGAAGACGAAGAGGCTTAATATTAACATTTAAAGAAAGGAAACAAATACTATGGCTGTAACAATGGCTGATATTGTCAAGCTCCGCAAACTGACCGGTGCTGGCATGATGGACTGCAAGAATGCATTGAACGATGCTAACGGTGATTTCGATGAGGCTATGAAGATTATCCGTGAGAAGGGTAAGGCTGTGGCTGCTAAGCGTTCTGACCGTGAGGCTTCTGAGGGTTGCGTTCTGGCAAAGGCTGAGAACGGCTACGGCGCAATGATTGCGCTGAAGTGCGAAACTGACTTTGTGGCTAACAATGCTGACTTCATCAAACTGACTAAGGATATCTTGGACGTAGCTTTTGCTAATAAGTGTAAGACTCTGGACGAGGTGAAGGAACTGGAACTGGTTCCTGGTACAACTGTTCAGCAGGCTGTAACTGATCGCAGTGGTATCACTGGTGAGAAGATGGAGCTGGATGGCTATGCTACCGTAGAAGGTCCTACTATCGCTGTATATAACCACATGAACCGAAACTTCCTCTGCACTATGGCTGTGCTCAACAAGCCTGGCTTTGATGAGGCTGGTCATGAAGTTGCTATGCAGATTGCCGCGATGTCTCCTATCGCTATCGATGAGGCCAGTGTTCCTCAGACCGTGAAGGACAACGAGTTGGCAGTAGCTATCCAGAAGACCAAGGAAGAGCAGGTTGAGAAGGCTGTGGTAGCAGCTATCAACAAAGCTGGCATCAATGCTAACTTGGTTGACAGTGAGGATCACATCGAGAGCAACATCGCTAAGGGTTGGCTGACTGAGGCTGAGGCTGAGAAGGCTCGCGAGATCCGCAAGACCGTTGGTGAGCAGAAGGCTGCTAACCTTCCTGAGGCTATGGTTCAGAACATTGCCAAGGGTCGTATGGCTAAGTTCTTCAAGGATGTTTGCCTCCTGCAGCAGGCTTACAACAAGGACGCTAAGATTACGGTGGCTGAGTATCTGAAGTCACAGGACAAGGAACTGACCGTTACCGATTTCAAGCGTTTCACTTTGCACGCTGAGTAATATTAGTTTTGCAATATAAGAGCGGGGCTTGGTACCACATGGTCATCAAGCCCCGCTCTTTTGTGTCGTTTAGGTTCACTTCGTCTGAGTGTAACCTTCTTTAAGCAATAATTCTGTTACTTTGGCTTTGAAGTCGCCCTGCACCAGTATTTCGCCATCTTTGGCACTTCCGCCTACACCGCATTTGCTTTTCAGCCATTTGGCTAAGGCTTTCAGGTCTTCCTCGGTTCCGACGAATCCAGTGATCAGCGTTACCGTTTTCCCGCCTCGATGGCTGCGATCAATCTTTACTCTCAGTTTCTGTTGGTTGGGTGGTAGCGTTTCGGCTTCTTCCTCTGCCGAAGTCTCAAAATGGAAGTCTGGGTTGGTTGAGTAAACCATGCCCAGTCGGTCTTTCCAGTCATTGCTTTTCATATCTTTCAATTTTTAGTCGGTTCAAATATACACATTTGTCAGATAAATACCTTATCTTTGTATCTGAAATTGTAAGAATTTGATAACTCAGCAAGCATACCTATGAAGATATTAGCCGTTGGAATGAACTATGCGTTGCATAACGCGGAGCTTGGACATCGGGAAGAGATTACGGAGCCTGTTTTGTTTCTCAAGCCAGACTCCTCTTATCTGAAGAACGGGGCTCCTTTCTTTCTGCCAGATTTCTCTTCTGATGTGCAGTACGAGGCTGAGGTGGTAGTGCGTATCAGCCGTTTAGGTAGGCACATTGCTCCTAAGTTTGCTCATCGTTATTACGATGCAGTGACGGTAGGTATCGATTTTACAGCCCGTGACTTACAGCGTAAACTTCGTGAGAAAAGTCTTCCTTGGCTACTGAGCAAGGGTTTCGATGCTTCTGCAGCGGTGGGTGACTTCATCCCATTGTCAGATGTAGGTGGTGATGTGCAGAAGATAGACTTCCGCTTGGATATAGATGGGCATACCGTGCAGCATGGAAATACTTCACAGATGTTGTTTACAGTAGATGAGATTATCTCCTATGTGAGTCAGTTTATGACGCTGAAGATAGGAGACCTTCTCTTCACGGGAACACCGGCGGGGGTAGGGCCAGTATCCGTTGATCAGCATTTACAGGGTTACATCGGAGAACGTAATGTGTTGGACTTTTATATTAGGTAAGCATGAAGGTAAGAGTAGGTTTTGGATATGACGTCCATCAGTTGGTGGCAGACAGAGCGCTTTGGATAGGTGGTGTGCAGATAGCCCACGAAAAAGGTCTTCTTGGACACAGTGATGCTGATGTGCTCATTCATGCCATCTGCGATGCTTTGTTGGGTGCTGCCAACATGCGTGATATAGGTTTTCATTTTCCTGATAAAGATTTGGCATATAAGAATATCGACAGCAAAATATTGCTGAAGAAAACGGTGGAGCTGATAGCCACTAAAGGTTATCGCGTGGGCAATATAGATGCAACGGTGTGTGCGGAACGTCCGAAGTTGAATCCACACATTCCTGCCATGCAGCAAATCTTGGCAGAGATCATGGGTTTGGATGTAGATGATGTGTCAATAAAAGCCACCACAACAGAGAAGCTTGGATTTACGGGTAGGGAAGAAGGCATCTCAGCCTATGCCGTGGCATTGATAGAGAAAGATATATAACAAGAATAACAGCTATTTATAATGAAAAAGTTAATCGTAGTTTTGTCATTAGTCCTTGCCGCTGCAGGGATGAAGGCTGCAGATACGGACTCACTGAGATACCGTATCAGTTTGAAGGACAAGGTGGGAACAGAATACTCACTCAGTAAACCACAAGATTTCTTGTCAGAACGTGCTTTGGCAAGAAGACAGCGTCAAGGTATCCGTGTAGATTCTACCGATCTGCCAGTGAGTCGCACTTATATTCAGGCCATTGAGCGTGAGGGTGGACATGTGGTATTGAAAGGTAAATGGGAAAACTTTGTTACCATTTCTACCAATGACCATGCGGTGGCAGATCGTATCAGTCGTCTTCCTTTTGTGACTAAGGTTGAGAAGGTTTGGTCACTTGGCAGTAGTGAGCCGACCAAAACCGCAGAACGCCGTTTCCCAGTAGCCAATGAGGTGCTGGAGCATCCAGATTCTATCTATGGTGCTGGTACAGCTCAGATCCAGATTAGCAATGCAGACAAACTGCACGAGGCTGGTTTTCGTGGCGAAGGCAAGATTATCGGTATCCTCGATGGTGGCTTTCATAATCTTGACTCTATCACAGCTCTGGCTAATGTGACCGTACTTGGAACATTCGATGTAGTAGATCCTGGCTCGGATATTTTCGCTGCCAGCTCACATGGCTTGAGCGTGCTCTCATGCATCGGTACTAACCGTCCTTACCAGATGATTGGTACTGCTCCTGGTGCCTCTTTCTGGCTGGTTCGCACAGAGAACGAGAGTTCTGAGACTCCTGTAGAGGAAGACAACTGGTGTATCGGTGTGGAGTTCTGCGACAGCGTGGGTGTAGATGTGATGAATACGTCACTGGGTTACAATGAGTTTGACGACCCATCCATGAACTATACCATCCGTGATCTGGATGGCAAAAAGTCGTTGATGTCTCGCCAGGCCTCTCGTATAGCTAGTAAAGGCATGATTCTGGTTTGCAGTGCTGGTAATTCTGGCTCTAACAATTGGAAGAAGACTACAGCTCCTGGCGATGCTACTGATATCCTCTGCGTGGGTGCTATTGATAAGGATGGTAAGTTGGCGCCATTCTCTTCCATCGGAACTACTTCAGACGGTCGTATCAAACCAGATGTAGTGGCTGTGGGCTTAGCTTCTGATGTATTGCGTCCTAATGGCAATCAAGGTCGTGCTAACGGTACCTCTTTTGCTTCACCTATTATGTGTGGCATGGTGACTTGTCTGTGGCAGGCTTGTCCTAACCTCACTGCTAAGCAGGTGATTGAGTTGGTTAAGAGTGCTGGTGACCGTGCCGATATGCCAGACAATATCTTTGGTTGGGGTATCCCTGATATGTGGAAGGCTTATCAGGCATACGTTTCTGGTCGTGCCACTGTGCAGTTATGATAACAAAGATCTGAGATAGATGGAGTCCCTTTCCCTGCTCGAACTGAATGCATTGGTGCGTGACACTTTGGAGGCTGGTCTCCCTGATGAATATTGGGTGAGAGCCGAACTGAGTGAGGTGCGTGCCAACTCTACAGGGCATTGCTATGTGGAATTCATTCAGAAAAGCGAGCGGGGAAATGGACTTTTAGCTAAAGCCCGTGGCATCATCTGGGCCAACGTCTATCATCTGCTGAAGGCTTATTTTGAAGCCTCTACAGGACAGGCTTTTGCTGCAGGAATCAAGGTCTTGGTGAAAGTTTCTGTCAATTTCCACGAACTCTATGGTTATAGTTTGGTAGTCAGTGAGATAGACCCCACCTATACCTTAGGTGACTTGGCAGAGCGTAGACGCAAGATACTTTTGCAATTGCAGCAGGAAGGGGTGCTTGACTTAAATAAGGAGTTGGAGATACCAATGCTTCCTCAGCGGATAGCAGTCATCTCTTCTAAGACAGCCGCAGGTTTTGGCGACTTCTGCGACCAATTACGAAGGAATGCCAATGGCTTCTATTTCAGGGTAGAACTGTTTCCTGCTTTGATGCAAGGAGATAGGTTGGAAGCCTCCGTGCTTCATGCCTTGGACTGCATCAATGCCCGCATTGATGATTTTGATGTGGTGGCCATCATTCGTGGAGGAGGTGCCACTTCAGAACTGGCTGATTTCGATAGCTATTTGTTAGCCTCGGCATGTGCTCAGTTCCCCCTGCCTATCATCACAGGTATTGGGCATGAGAGAGATGATACGGTGCTTGATATGGTGGCACATACCCGTGTGAAGACACCAACAGCTGCAGCCGAACTCCTTATACAATATATGGTAGATGCTGCAGAGGCATTGGCAACTTTGAAAAACAAGCTCTATACGGGAGTGAAGCAGCTGCTAAAGGAGAAGAATAACAAGTTGGCGATGCTTACCAAAGCTATCCCTGCAGGAGCTGTCCGTTGTTTGTCAGAGCAGAAGGTTGCCCTGCAAGCGTTGAAAGGGCTGTTGGGCTTTGCTGTTCAGCACAGGCTTACGGCGCAGAAACACCAGTTGTCCTTGTGGGCACAGAAGATTGACGATGCTGCGCCTGAGAAGCTATTGGCTCGTGGATATACCATCACCTTGAAAGAGGGTAGAATAGTCAAGAGTCTGGCTGCCCTTGAGGTAGGTGATGTGCTGGAAACATTATGGGCAGATGGTAAGGTGAAATCAGAGATTCGAAATATAGAGAAGCAAAAGGAGGAAGCATGAAAAAGGGAGAGACGTATGCCCAAGCCATGAAGCGTTTGGAGGAAATTGTTCATCAGATAGACAACGGAGATCTGGATATCGATGAATTGACCGCTAAAATAAAGGAAGCAAAGCAGATTATCGCTGCTTGTACCGAAAAATTGACCCAAGTTGACAAAGAAGTTGAAATTTTATTGTCAGACGGGCAATAAAGTGAAGAAATAATAGTAATTTTGTGCCGATTGTTTGAAATTGTAAACTAATTGGTGTGTAATATGCAAGAAATTGATTGGAAGAATCTGTCGTTCGGCTATATGAAGACAGACTATAACGTGAGAGTTTACTATCGTGATGGTAAGTGGGGTGAGGTAGAAGTGTGCAGTGAGGAAACCATTCCTATGCACATGGCAGCTACCTGTCTGCACTATGGTCAGGAGGCTTTCGAGGGTTTGAAGGCCTATCGTTGCCCAGATGGTAAGGTGCGTGTGTTCCGTGTAGATGAGAATGCTGCGCGTTTGCAGAGCACTTGTCATGGCATCATGATGCCAGAGGTTCCTACTGAGCTTTTCATCGAGATGGTAAAGAAGGTGGTTCGCCTTAATGAGCGTTTCATCCCCCCTTATGAGAGTGGTGCTACTCTGTATATCCGTCCGCTTCTTATAGGAACTTCCGCCCAGGTAGGTGTACATCCTTCTAAGGAATACCTTTTCTTGATATTCGTGACTCCAGTAGGTCCATACTTTAAGGGAGGTTTTTCCACCAATCCATATGTCATCGTGCGTGAATATGACCGTTCTGCTCCTCTGGGCACAGGTATATATAAGGTGGGTGGCAATTATGCCGCTTCCTTGAAGGCCAATGACATCGCGCATCAGAAGGGCTATGCCTGCGAGTTCTACTTGGATGCCAAGGAGAAGAAGTATATGGATGAGTGTGGTGCTGCCAATTTCTTTGGCATCAAGGACAATACCTATGTGACGCCTAAGTCCACCTCCATCCTTCCAAGTATCACCAATAAGAGCCTGATGCAGTTGGCCGAGGATTATGGCATGAAAGTAGAACGTCGTCAGATCCCAGAAGATGAACTGGAAACCTTCGAGGAGGCTGGTGCATGCGGCACTGCAGCAGTGATTTCGCCTATTTCCTACATCGATGATTTGGATACAGGCAAGCGCTACACCTTCTCTAAGGACGGACAACCAGGACCGATGTCTACGAAACTATACAATCACCTGCGTAACATCCAGTATGGCATTGAAGAAGACAAGCATGGCTGGACCACTGTGGTGATAGAATAAAAACTATAATGGGTAAAGGAAAATTAGCTAAGTTTGCAGATTTGGCCAGTTATCCACATGTGTTTGAGTATCCGTACTCAGTGGTGGATAATGTGCCGTTTGAAATGAAAGGAAAATGGGGTGAGTCGTTTTTTAAGAACGACCATCCCATTGTGCTTGAACTAGGTTGTGGTAGGGGAGAATACACCGTAGGCCTTGGCCGTCTGTTCCCTGAAAAGAACTTCATTGGCGTGGATATCAAGGGGGCTCGCATGTGGAGTGGCGCCACGGAGTCTCTGCGCTCAGGAATGACCAATGTGGCCTTCCTGCGCACCAACATTGAGATTATCGACCGCTTCTTTGCTACTGATGAAATCAGTGAGATTTGGCTCACCTTCTCAGATCCCCAGATGAAGAAACCCACCAAGCGCCTGTCATCTTCCTTTTTCCTGGAGCGTTATCGCAAATTCCTGAAAGACGGAGGCTTGGTGCATCTGAAAACAGATAGCAACTTCCTCTACACTTACACACGCCTGCTGATAGAAGAAAACCACTTGCCAGTGCAAGTGCAGACAGACGACCTCTACCATTCTGGTCAGGCCGATGAGATCTTAAGCATTCAGACCTATTACGAGCAGCAATGGCTGGATCGAGGGCTGAACATCAAGTACATCAAATTCGCTCTCCCCAAAGAAGGCACCCTCATTGAGCCAGATGTAGAGATAGAGATGGATGATTATCGTAGCTATAACAGAAGTAAGCGCAGTGGTTTGCAGACGGCGAAGTAAAGAATCTTTACGGTCGGAAGCGTTTGTAATCATTCCGACCTTTTTTCTTCTATACTCGATGAACTGAAAGGAAACTTCATTCATGAGACAGCCTATGTTTTAATATTTGCTCCCTTTTCTTCTGTTACAATCACGGCATAACATTTGGCAATTCTCTATGACAGTACGTCCCCCTTCACGCCATGGGGTGATATGGTCACCTTCCATAAACTCAAAGTCAAACTCTTTACCACAATGAGGGCAGATGTGATTTTGTTTTTCCCATACAGCCATTTTGGTATCTTCGGGGAATGCCCGTAGGTCCAAATAATGCTCATCGCCTGTTAGTACATAAGGAATTATACCAGACAGACGCTGTATTTCACTGTCTCGCATAAGTTCGGAAATACGTATCCCCATAGCGACTGTATCTAGAGTTTCATTATGATAGTTGTCGTAGAGCAATGCCCAATCAAGGCCTTTCATAATCTTTCTGAACTTTTTCATGTCGAAATTGTTCATAGCCCAGTTCAAAACTGTCTGGAAATATTGCCAGAGATTATTTGCATTTGGGTCGTGTTGATGTTCAGCCATATACCCTACGGCACTTTGTCTTTTGCCTTCTCGTGTCTCATGGTCTGCCATCCATTCCAGTGCTTTTTTCAGGAAATCTTGGCGAATAGGTGTACCATTTACTAAATCTTTTCCTAAACGATAAGCTCCGCAGTTGGACTTTGAGAAGTGGCGTTTTGCACTAGAAACGAAGGGCCCAGCAAAGATGGCATTGTTGATTTCTTGTTCGTTGAGTGGCTTGCCAGCTATATTGATGGTCTTAAACCATTCCAGCTTTTCAGATGCTTCACCTTCACAGACATAGATTGTTAGAGGATAACTGAGAATCTTATGCTGAATATCTTCAGGTTGATTAAAGAAGTTTTTAAACTCATAAGAGAATTTACCAGCTACATACTCGCAAAGTGAAAGTGTGCGTTGTTGTCCATCCATCACCTCGTATGGGCATTCTGCATCTTCAGATCGCTTTACCCAGTACATAACGTTCAGTGGATATCCTTTAAGAACTGTAGTAATCACTGCCTGTTGCTCGCGTTCATTGTATATAAACTCTCGCTGATAAGGTGGACGTATGTCAAGCTTTCCATCAAAACCACGAACACCTTGTTCGTCATTATTGAGGTAACCTTTTGTAATATCACCAACGGTTACTTCTATTTGCTCAATTGTCATCATAGCTTCTTTGGATTTTTGTTTCGGATTAATAATCTTGAAAATACTTTTTTAGGCTTGCCAGTCCTTTGATATATTACTAAACTTTTCATATTTGCAGTGTAATGGCCAGTTCCACCATTTTTCCTGTAGTTATCAATCCACTCTTTTCCTATTGGTTTTATGCCTAATTTTTCAGCATAGTCACCAGTTTCAGCTCCGATTAATTCGAACTGTTCAGGGTTATAATACTGGATAAAGGTATCTGGAACTCCCATTATACCTTCGTAATCATATGGAATTTTTGTGACTTCATCTACGTCAATCGCATCAAAAGTTTCATATTTAGGATAATCCTCTTCATTGTACTTGCAAATCATATCGAATTCTTCATGGCGCTTGTTGTGGTCTAAGTTAGTAAACCATCCTATAGCAGGTACTTTTATATATTCATCAGGATTATAGCCTTTTGAACGAACATATCTACGATTTGCTTCTTCTACATTCTGATAAGGAGATTTATATACTAATGACAAATTATATCCATAACCAATCCACATCTTATTTTCAATAAAGTATGGGAAAATTTCATAAGCATGAATCATGGATGTGCGGGCTAGAATCAAGAATTTCTTCTGATATTCAATTAATTGAGCAACATACTCTCTTATAAGCGAGAATGGTGGATTGGTGACAACAATGTCGGCTTGTTTAAGCAGTTCGATACATTCAGGATCACGGAAGTCACCAGTTTTTAATGTTCCGATAACATTTTTATCATTTTGAAGCAGATATCTCACATCAGATAGGTCAACTGCCCCATCGCCATTCAGGTCCTTTACTTCTGTTATTTCTACCTTGTAAGCTATCTTCTGGGGTTCACTCTCATAGTCATCAAAGTGCAATAAAAGTTCATTACCCTGCACTGGTGAACCATTATAGCACGTACAGATGAGCTTCTTCAGCCCAAGTTGATTGAAACGAAGAGCGAAATATTTAAAGAAGTTGCTCTCGTAAGGGTCATCGCAATTGCACAGCACCACCTTGTTACGGAAGTGTGGCCAATAGTGTTGCAACTCCCGTTCAATGTCTGATAACTGCGTGTAGAACTCATCCTTTTTAGCTGTCTTTGCAGCGTTGAGATTTTTGTTTGCCATACGCTATGCATCTTTGCGTATTGCTTATCTTCGGGGTGGGCTTCTACAACAAAAAAGCATGGACGATAAATACTCATCCATGCTCTGAGGTTGTAGGATACCCACCAAACCGGATAAGTCACGCCCATGCATAACGCACAGGCGTTTGCGACTTATTCATTCGGTTTGATTTTTGAAACTTCCTACATTTCAGAGCAATTCCGAATAACAGCAAACGCTTGTTAATATTAATTCCACAAAAAAGTATCGGTACCTTCTTTAAGGTAGTCTTACCAGCTTCTTCAAGTGTCTCAAATATGGACGACTATCCGATACATTTGCAAATGTAAAGAAAAGATTTGGAAATAGAAAAACATGGTAGCCTAAATCTTTTCCTTGTAAATGAATCTTATCCAAAAATGGTGGTTCATCTAAACATTCAACTTCTGTCAGGGATAAGTAAAATCCATTCAATTTTTGCAATGGATATCTAAATGAAAAAACTTATGAGCTACTCAGAAAAGGCTCAATTGGAACTCATGAACGCAGCGGCAAATGTTACGTCGCAGGAGGATCTTGATGCACTGCGGCTCACACTCTCACTCTTTTTTGCAGAGCGAGCCCAGAAAGCTATTGACAAGATGTGGAATGAGGGACCCCTTGACCAGAAGAAACTTGACGAGTTGCGTGGACAACATCTGCGCATACCCTATAAAACTTTCTAATTATGCGCCAGTTGGGAATTTTTTACGCGCCAGTTAGGAAAATATTTTTTCCTAGTTACAAAATAAATTTTTGTACGTTAGGGAATATTTGCGCCTATGCGTAGGTACAATTTTTTCTGTGCACAGGCGCAAAAAAGACGAAACGTAATCTAAGGCTTAGATTGCCGTAACTTCAAAGGCAGCGAGCCGTAACTTCGTCTTTCTAGAGCTGCCACTTAGCATCACTGATCAGCCATTTAGGTACCCTAAACCACCGCTTTAGCGCCACTAACTGAAGGCTCTGCTCTCTGTTTTAGTCTTCACACTTCACAGAGGCCTCTTAACTGTCTAATAGACAGCGAGTAACGAGTGTGAAGTGTTGACGAAAACACTTCACAACACTTCGCAGCAGAGTCAACAAAAATCAGGTTTAAAGTCAAAAGCGTGAAGAGTTGTGAAGTGTCAGTGAGCACACTTCACGCCCTTAAACGATTGAAATACAGGTTTATAGATGCCATCTGTGAAGTGTGAGGCCTAAAATGCGAAGCAGAGGCTTAACAAGTTTTTGTAGTGCAGATGGTGTGCTTTCGCTGAAAAACACTATCTTTGCCAGACTATAACGAAATTGAGTATATGACACTTTATCCAAATCTGATAAAAGAGGCACTGCAGACAGTGCGCTATCCTGGAAGTGGGAAAAATCTGATTGAAGCAGGTGTGCTGGCCGATAATATGAGAATCGACGGCATGTCTGTGAGTTTTTCATTGGTATTTGAAAAAAGTACCGATCCTTTCATGCGCTCAGTGGTGAAGGCGGCTGAGACGGCTATTCATACCTATGTGTCTCCTGAGGTACAGGTAAATATCACCACAGAGAGTCGTCAGGCACCTCCTCCAAAGGCAGGAGAGATGCTGCCTGGCGTGAAGAATATCATCGCCATCTCCAGCGGTAAGGGTGGCGTAGGAAAGAGCACGGTAGCTGCCAATCTGGCCATTGCCCTCACGAAGCTGGGCTTCAAGGTTGGTCTGCTCGATGCTGATATCTTCGGTCCTTCTATGCCTAAGATGTTTCATGTAGAAGATGCCCGTCCCTATGCTGAGCATATCAATGGGCGTGACCTCATCGTCCCTGTGGAGAAGTATGGCATCAAGTTGCTCTCTATAGGTTTCTTCGTTGATCCTGATCAGGCAACTCTGTGGCGTGGTGGTATGGCAAGCAATGCCTTGAAGCAACTTCTGGGTGATGCCAACTGGGGAGAATTGGATTATTTCCTCATAGACTTGCCTCCCGGTACCAGCGATATTCATCTCACTACCGTGCAGAACATTGCCTTGACAGGTGCCATTGTGGTCAGCACTCCTCAGCAAGTGGCTCTGGCCGATGCGCGTAAGGGCATCAACATGTTCCAGAATGAGCAGGTGAATGTGCCTATCCTCGGATTGGTGGAGAATATGGCTTGGTTTACACCCGCCGAACTGCCTGAGAATAAGTATTATATCTTTGGTCGTGAGGGTGTGAAGCATCTGGCTGAGGAGATGAATGTGCCTTTGCTTGGACAGATTCCTTTGGTGCAGAGCATCTGCGAAAGTGGGGATGCGGGTGAGCCAGTAGCACTGGATGCCAATACGATGACTGGCCAGGCATTCCTCCAGTTTGCTACGGCAGTGGTCCGTCAGGTAGACAAGCGAAATCTGGAGATGCCTGCCACTAAAGTGGTAGAGATGCATTAAGGTTCAATAATCAATAGAAGAAGACATGGGATTTTGGAAGTCACTCTTCACGGGCAGTGAGGAGAAGCAGGAAGATAATCAGCGAAAGGAAGAGAAGAACTTCGATATACTGAAGTTTGATGGCGTGAGAGCTCAGCGCATGGGGCGCTTGGACTATGCTTTGCGTTGCTTTGATGAGGCATTGAACCTGAAAGAAGATTTTGAGACATTGAGTTTCAAGTCGTCTGCTCTTATCAGTCTGAATAGGTTGGACGAGGCTCAGGAAGTCTTGGAGCGTATGACGGAGCTGGAGCCTCAATTGGTGGATGTCCGCATTGCATTGACCAACATTCTTTACATGACAGAGCAATATGATGCCATGAAGACGGCTGCCATGAAAGCAGTAGAATGCGATGCGCAGAATCCTTTGGCTTACTTCCTCCAGGGCAGGGCAGAAGACTCTTTGGGGCAACTGGATTCTGCAACAGAGTCACTGACTAAGGCCATTGAACTGAGACCAGACTTCATAGAAGCCAGAAATCTGCGTGCCGAAGTTTCTCTGAAAGCTGGCCAGACAGCGCAGGCTATGGATGATATTAAAGAGGTATTGGCCTTGAATAGTGAAGAGGAAACTGCTCTTTACCTTCGTGCTCATATTTATCATACAGTTACAGGCGATATGGAGAAGGCGAAGGCTGACTATCGACACCTTATAGAAATAGATCCGTTCCACAAAGAGGCCTATACTGGCTTGCTGGCTATCCTGAAGGCTGAGGGCAACGAGGAAGAGGCTAAGAAGCTGGAAGAGGAAGCGGCAGCCTTGAACATAGATAATGAGGATATGCCCAACTATGCGATAGGAGGTATGGAAAAACGCGATGTTTTAGGGCTGTGATGACCAAAAATGTCAGTTTATTTGAAAAAAATAGTGCATTTTGCTTGCGATTGAGAAAAAAGTGCTACATTTGTAGCCAGTTATTAAAAATGAAGCGATGAAGAACTTGTTTACTTACGCATATTACTTCTTTTATTACTTTTACTTTAGCCAGAAAGTAGAGCGGGAGTTTGTATGTGTCAAGTGAGAGTGACGCTTAAGAACAGAGAGATAAAGAATAATAGAACATATGAATCCCGCTCAATCTGATTGAGTGGGATTTTTTAATGACCAAATATGAAGAAGATAGCGATACAAGGAGGCATCGGTTCATACCACGATGTGGCAGCTCATCAGTACTTCCCAGATGAGGAAGTGGAGCTGGTATGTTGTTCGACTTTCGAGGAAGTCTTCGATGCCATCAAAGATGACAGCAATGTGATAGGGCTCTGCGCCATAGAGAATACCATTGCGGGCAGCCTTTTGCACAACTACGAACTGCTGAAGCAGAGCGGTGTCCAGATAGTGGGGGAACATAAGCTGCGCATTTCGCATAGCTTGGTATGCTTGCCTGAGGATGACTGGGATGACATTACTGAAGTGAACTCTCACCCTATAGCCCTGATGCAATGCCGTGAGTTTCTGGCAAGGCATCCCAAAGTGAAAGTAGTAGAGACGGAAGACACAGCTCTGAGTGCGATGGTCATCAAGCGGGACAACCTGCATGGACATGCGGCCATCTGCTCTAAGGCAGCAGGTGAATACTATGGCATGAAAATCATGCAAGAGGGGATAGAGACCAACAAGCATAACTTCACCCGCTTCTTGGTTGTGGCTGATCCGTGGCAAGCTGATGAACTGAAACAGAAAGGCACCTTCAATAAGGCCAGTCTGGTATTCACGCTTCCGCACCATGAAGGTAGTCTGTCGCAAGTGCTGAGCATCCTTTCTTTCTATCAAATCAATCTGACTAAGATTCAGTCGTTGCCCATCATCGGCAGGGAGTGGGAATACCAGTTCTATGTGGATGTGGAGTTTAACAACATCTTGAGATATAAGCAAAGTGTGAGTGCCATCACTCCGCTGACAAAAGAACTTAAAATACTTGGAGAATATGAAGCAGGGAAATCAAGCATCTAAAATACAGCCAGCCGATAGGTTGGCCAGCGTGAGTGAATACTATTTCTCACGAAAGCTGAAGGAGGTAGCTCGTATGAATGCCGAGGGGCAGGATGTCATCAGCTTGGGCATTGGCAGTCCGGACATGCCACCATCAGAGAAGGCTATCAATCGCTTGTGTGAGGAGGCAAAGAATCCTAACGGTCATGGATATATGCCTTATGTAGGCATTCCAGAGCTGCGTCAGGGTTTTTCCGACTGGTACCGTAAATGGTATGGAGTGGAACTCAATCCGCAGACAGAAATTCAGCCCCTCATTGGTTCTAAAGAGGGTATTCTGCATGTGACGCTTGCTTTTGTCAATCCTGGTGAGCAAGTGCTGGTGCCTAATCCAGGCTATCCAACCTATACATCGCTGAGTAAGATTCTGGGAGCAGAGGTGGCGTATTACGACCTAAAGGAGGAGAATGGCTGGCTGCCAGATTTTGAGCAGTTGGAGCAGATGGATATGAGTAGGGTGAAGCTGATGTGGACCAACTATCCTCACATGCCGACAGGAACGAATGCTACACCAGAGCTTTATGAACGGCTGGTAAGACTCGCTAAAGAGAAAGATATCGTCATTGTGAACGATAATCCTTATAGTTTCATCTTGAATGATCATCCGCTGAGTATCCTCAGTGTACCAGGCGCCAAGGACTGCTGCATAGAGTTCAATAGTATGAGTAAGGCACATAATATGCCTGGTTGGCGTATCGGTATGCTGGCCTCCAATGCAGATTTCATCAGTTGGGTGCTGAAAGTGAAGAGCAACATAGACAGTGGTATGTTCCGTGCCATGCAGTTGGCTGCAGCCACAGCACTGGAAGCAGAAGCAGATTGGTATGAAGGCAACAATGCCAACTACCGCCGTCGTAGGGCTTTAGCTGGAGAGATCATGCATGCACTGGGGTGCACCTATGATGAAAAGCAAGTCGGCATGTTCTTGTGGGGTAAGATCCCAGATAGCTATGCCGATGTGGAAGAACTGACAGAGCGAGTGCTGCATGAAGCCAAAGTGTTCATTACCCCAGGATTCATCTTCGGAAGCAATGGGAAACGCTATGTCCGCATCTCCCTTTGTTGCAAGGATGAGCGCCTGCAAGAGGCATTGGAAAGAATAAAAACATTAAAATAATAGATTATGGAGTTAGATTTACAACCCATCAAACTGCAAGGCGTGAGTGAAGAACGCCCGCTGGTGATAGCCGGCCCATGCAGTGCAGAGACAGAAGAACAAGTGATGACAACAGCCACCGCATTGGCAAAGAATGGAATTAAGATATTCAGGGCAGGTATCTGGAAACCACGCACGAAGCCAGGAGGCTTTGAGGGCGTAGGAGAACCTGGCTTGGAGTGGATGAAGCGTGTAAAAGCTGAAACGGGTATGTATGTCACTACCGAAGTGGCAAATTCCAGACATGTGGAGGCGGCATTGAAGGCAGGAATAGATCTTCTCTGGATAGGTGCCCGTACTTCTGCCAATCCTTTTGCCATGCAGGAAATCGCTGATGCACTGAAAGGGGTGGATATTCCTGTGCTAGTGAAGAATCCTGTCAATCCAGACTTGGAACTCTGGATAGGGGCTATGGAGCGCCTGAACAATGCAGGCATCAAGCGTCTGGCGGCCATTCATCGTGGATTCACTTCCAGTGAGAAAAAGATCTATCGTAACATGCCGCTTTGGCATATTCCTATTGAACTGCGTCGTCGTATCCCAGCTTTGCCTATTATCTGTGATCCAAGCCATATCGGTGGCAAGCGTGAACTGATAGCTCCTCTGTGCCAGCAGGCAATGGATATGGGCTTCGATGGACTTATCATAGAAAGCCACTGTGCCCCAGATACAGCATGGAGCGATGCGGCACAACAGGTGACTCCGGATATCTTGGACTATATCCTAAATCTGCTTGTGATCCGTGAAGTGACTTATACCACAGAGAGCCTTTCTGAACTCAGAAAGCAGATAGATGCTTGTGATGAAAGCCTTATCCAAGAGTTAGCTAAACGTATGCGTGTGGCACGTGAGATAGGTACTTATAAGAAGGAACACAACATGGCTATCGTACAGACTGGCCGTTATAATGAGATTTTGGAGAAACGTGGTTCTCAGGGTGCCCTCTGTGGACTGGGTTCTGAGTTCGTACGCATTGTCTTTGAGGCAATCCATAGTGAGAGTGTTCGTCAACAATTGGAAATATTGAATAAATAATAAGGAATTATGAGAATTCTGATTCTTGGTGCCGGAAAGATGGGCACCTTCTTTGCAGACGTGTTGAGTTTCCAGCATGAGGTGGCTGTATTCGATACGAATCCTCAAAGTTTGAGATTCATTTACCATACCTATCGTTTTACGACAGTGGAGGAGATTAAGCAGTTTGCTCCTGAACTGGTTCTCAATGCTGTGACTCTGAACCATACGTTGGATGCTTTTCGCTTGGTGATGCCTGTTCTACCTAAGGACTGCATCCTAAGTGATATCACCAGTGTGAAGACAGGCATGGAGGAGTTTTATGAGCAAAGTGGTTTCCGCTATGTGAGCAGTCATCCGATGTTCGGACCAACCTTTGCCAATCTGAGCAACTTGAGTAATGAGAGTGCTATCATCATTAAGGAGGGTGATCATTTGGGGCGCATCTTCTTCAAGGATCTCTATCAACAGCTGAACCTGCGCATCTTTGAATATACATTTGAGGAACATGACGAGACTGTGGCCTATTCGCTGTCTATCCCATTTGTATCTACCTTTGTCTTTGCTGCTGTGATGAAGCATCAAGATGCCCCTGGTACGACGTTCAAGAAGCACTTGGCCATCGCTCATGGGGTGCTGAACGAAGATGACTATCTGCTCCGTGAGATTCTTTTCAATCCGCGTACGCAGCATCAGGTGGAGAACATCCGCAAGGAACTCAAGGAATTACTGGAGATCATCGAACAGAAGGACGAGTCTGGCATGAAGCAATACCTTGAAAAGATTCGTAAGAATGTCTTGTAAAGAGACCATTTTTTTACTATCTTTGCTCTTGTTATGATAGATCGACCCACAGTAGAACGTATTCTGGATACCGCTCAGATAGTGGATGTGGTATCCGACTTTGTCACGCTGAAGAAGCGAGGCGTGAACTATGTGGGTCTTTGTCCGTTTCATGACGACAAAACGCCTTCCATGTACGTGTCACCTGCCAAAGGTATTTTCAAGTGTTTTGCCTGCGGAAAGGCAGGTAATGCTGCAGGTTTCGTGATGGAGCATGAGCAGATGTCATGGCCTGATGCCTTGCGTTATTTAGCCAATAAATACAATATTCAGATTCAGGAGCGTGAGCTTTCTGATGAAGAACGGCAGAGCCAATCAGAGAGAGAAGGTTTGTTCACGGTCAACCAGTTTGCACGTGACTATTTCAAACGTCAGCTTCATGAGAGTGAAGAGGGGCGAAATGTGGGATTGGCCTATTTCCGTGGACGTGGCTTTAGGGATGATATTATTGAGAAGTTCCAGTTGGGCTATTCTCTGGAGAGTCGTGATGCCTTGGCCACTGAGGCCTTGAAGAGTGGTTATAAGAAGGATGGGCTGATCAAGACGGGACTCTGTTTTGAGACAGATGATCATCGTTTGCGTGATCGTTTCTGGGGGCGTGTCATCTTCCCCTTCCATACGCTGAGTGGTAAGGTGGTGGCTTTTGGTGGGCGTGTGCTTTCTCGTGAGACCAAGGGCGTGGCACAAAAGTATGTCAATTCACCTGAGAGTGAGATCTTCACGAAGGGTAACAACCTCTATGGTCTCTATTTCGCCAAGCAGGCCATCATGAAGAAGGACCGTTGCTTCTTGGTAGAAGGATATACGGATGTGATTTCTATGCATCAGAGTGGCATAGAGAACGTGGTGGCTTCTAGCGGTACGGCTCTTACAGAGGCTCAGATAAGATTGATACATCGTTTCACTAGCAATATCACGGTGCTGTATGATGGTGATGAGGCTGGAATTCATGCTGCCCTTCGTGGTACAGATCTGTTGTTGGCAGAAGGCATGAATGTGAAAGTCTGTCTGCTGCCTGATGGGGATGATCCAGATTCTTTCGCTCGTAAGCACAATGCCACAGAATATCAAGAGTTCATAGAGCAGAACGAGACTGACTTCATACGCTTTAAGACCAAGCTGTTGATGCGTGATGCAGAGAGGGATCCTATTAAGCGGGCAGAACTCATAGGCAGTTTGATGGAGAGCATCTCTGTGATCCCAGAGGCTATCGTGCGTGATATCTATATCAAGGAATGTGCCCAGATGCTGCAGATGGACGACAAGATTCTGGTTAGCGAGGTGGCCAAGCGCAGGGAGAAACATGCAGATGATGAGGCTAAGCGCAAGGAACGCGAACGTAACAAAGGGCAGAATGTACCTGTGGCAGATAAGCCACAAGGGCAGTCAGAGGAGGTAGTTCCTCCGCCATCTCCAGAGGAGTGGCATGCTCCAGAAGAAACACTTACGCCGCCTTCTGTCATAGATAAGGCTACTAAGGAGTTTGAGGCTTATGAGCGGATGTTGGCAGAGATTATTGTGCGCTATGGTGGACGCGTGATGTGTGAGAAAGAAAAGGATAAGACAGAGATAAGTGAGGCAATCAGTGTGATAGCCTACATCTCGCAGGAACTTAGGCGTGATGACCTCAAGTTCCATCATCCTGTTTATCAACTTATTCTGGAGGAAGCAGAGCAACATAAGGATGACGAAGGCTTCAATTCAGAACATTTCTTTATCAATCATACTAATCCTGAAATCAGCCGAATGGCAGTGAATCTGGTATCTAACAGATATCAACTCAGCAAATACCATTATAAGAACCAGACGGTGGTGAATGATGAGGATCGTTTGTTGGAGCTGGTACCTATACTGGTAACAAACTTCAAGTATGCCGTTGTATCTGCCCGTTTGAAATATCTCAGTAGACAACTACAAGACCCTGAAGTCTCTAAGGATGAAAAGCAATGCAATGCTATCATGACAGAATACTCCTCACTTATGGAAGTGAAGAATAAAATGGCCAAGAATTTAGGCGAAAGGGTAGTGCTGAGCTTATGACTTGTTGCGTATCAAGTCCATGAACTCCGCGCGGGTCTTGGCTTGATTGAATGCTCCTGTAAAATCAGACGTTGTAGTGATGGAGTTTTGCTTTTCTACTCCCCGCATCTGCATACACATATGCTTGGCTTCCAACACCACCATGACCCCCATAGGATTGAGGGTTTCCTGAATGCATTCTTTAATCTGTGTCGTCATGCGCTCCTGCACTTGCAGGCGATGAGAGAAAATGTCCACCACGCGAGCAATTTTGCTCAAGCCTGTGATATACTCATTAGGAATATATGCCACGTGTGCTTTCCCATAGAAAGGGAGCATGTGATGTTCGCAGAGTGAGAAGAAATCAATGTCCTTAACAATCACCATTTGCTTATAGTCTTCTCTGAAGCGGGCTGACAACAACACTTCCCGAGGATCTAACTCATATCCTCTTGTCAGCGTAATCATGGCTTTCGCCACACGCTCGGGAGTCTTGACTAATCCTTCGCGACGTACATCCTCACCCAGCAGGGTGATAATTCTGCTATAATGCTTCTGCAACTCCAGCAATGCCGGAGAATTGACTTCTTCCTTACTTAACATGCTTATTCTAGTGGTAAAACAATCTGATCCTTGACTACGGAAACTTCTCTGAAATTCCCTTGCTTCTTAATCTCTCTCATCGCTGCATGAGCTTCTTCGATGGTTCTGAAATCGCCCACACGGCAGAGCCAACGTGGAGGATTGAACATAGCATATACTGGCATGTCTGGGAACTTATTCCTTACATCTGAAGCAATCTTGCTGGCTTCGTTCTTTGAGGCTCTGGTATTGTTGCCTACGTAGACTTGTACTCTGTAGCCTTGCTTCTTGACTGTGGCAGATGTGGTGGAACGGTTGCCTTTGGCCGATGCTAAGTCCGAACTCAGAAGAGAAGCGATGTCATCATCCTGATGAATGGTCACATTGCCCAAGCCTGCACCGTTTTGCTGCAGGTGGTCGATGATATTCTGGGCAGAAGTGCGGATACCAGCCTGTATCATCAGAAATACAAGGAGTCCAATAAATTTCTTCATGACCTTACTCTCTGTTGGTTTGTTAATAGAAAAGACCATGCCAGCATATAGGCTGGCACGATCTTTTATCTAAATTTATTTCTTCCAAGCATCAATGATACCCTTGAAGTCAGCGCACTTCAGTGAAGCACCACCGATTAAGCCACCATCAATGTCAGGCTTTGCGAACAGCTCAGGAGCATTGCTTGCCTTGCAGCTACCGCCATAGAGGATAGAGGTGTTCTCTGCAACTTCTTTGCCATACTTCTCTGCCACGCAGCCACGGATGTAAGAGTGGATCTCCTCAGCCTGCTCTGCAGTAGCAGTCTTGCCAGTACCGATGGCCCAGATAGGCTCATAAGCGATGACAATCTTAGCAAAGTCTTCAGCGCTCAGGTCGAATACACTGCCTTCCAGCTCAGCCTTAACAACCTCATTCTGCTTGTTGGCCTCACGCTCTTCCAGACTCTCACCGATGCAGAAGATCACCTTCAGACCATTTGCCAGAGCCAGCAGAACCTTCTCTTTCAGGATCTCTGGAGTCTCCTTATAGTACTCACGACGCTCAGAGTGACCCAGAATCACATACTGTGCACCAGTGCTCTTAACCATCTTGGCAGATACCTCACCAGTGAAGGCACCTTTCTCCTTGTCAGCGCAGTTCTCAGCACCTAGGCCAATCAGATTAGCATCCAAAACAGGAGCTACAGAAGCCAAGTGGATGAAAGGAGTGCAAATCACAACGTCACAGTTAGGTTTGTCAGCTGTCAAAGCCTCGTTCAACTCTTTTGCCAAAGCAATACCTTCTTGCAGGTCCAGATTCATTTTCCAGTTGCCTGCTACAATTTTCTTTCTCATTTGTTTTCTATAATAAAGTTAATAATCAGTTCTTTTTCCTATGCATCTGCTGAAGAATCATGTCTTGTCCTAACAGCAGGGAAAGTGGCACAATGAAGATGAGGAATATCATCAAGAACCTCATCGGATTGTTTATCACTTTCTGTTGGCCTAATTCTACCTGATCCAGAGGCGCACTCAGGGCAAACTCGTCAGGCAGGTTGTTGTTGGACCACTTATTCCAGATGGTGCCGTCTTTCAGCAATAGCAGTCCGGGGTTGGAGCGTACTACAGTCTTCAATACGATGTCGTCAGCCAAGAAGAACTCGTATTCTGCCCCTGTATTCTCACGCCAGGCCTCAATCTCTTCTGCTGGAGAAGAGGTCAAGGCATAGAAGGGATAGCCATGCTCAACTGAGTAGTCGAAGATCTCATTTACCAGGTCGATATCACTGTCGTCAGCTTCCTCCACTCTGTGGACCACCAGCAGGAAGGTGTATCCTCTGCGCTCCAGAATGTCGCCTGTCATGTCTTCTCCAGTCTCGTAACTCATCAGGGAGAAATCATGGATAGGAGGTTCGTAGCCTTGCTTCAGTAGCACCGTCTTAGACTCCACAAACGTCCATGTGCTGTCTGGATAGTCATCTAAGCCAAACTCCTTCCTAACGCCGTCTTTCTCCATCACGAAGCGGGTGTCATATTCGCTCAGTTCTGCATCTTCGGGTATTTCCATCGCTTCAGGAATGTTTACACCCACCTTGAATGGACGGAAGTCGAATACGGGAATGTAATACAACGTATACAAAGCCATCCCGAGGATGAAGATAAATGACCACGTAGTGACCATCCATTCTTTTTTCTGGGAGAGTAGATTGCCCAACTTATCATAGCTGATGAACACCACGATGGCACACAGAAGCAGCACCACATTCTTATAGAACGTCTGCCAGTTGGTCAGTACCAAGGCATCACCGAAGCAGCCACAGTCTGAAATGGGGTTTGTCAGTGCCAAGTAGAGCGTCAGGGGAGTCATGACAAGCAGCATTGCCAACGCCAAGATGGAAGCAATGCGTTTTCTCACTCTGAAAAGCATCATGATGCCAATCATAAACTCCAGGCAGCACAAGGCTACAGAGAGCATCAGCGGTAGGAAATCTGGAACTAATCTGCTCAGGCCGAAGGCTTCCACATAATCCTGTATCTTATAGTTAGTGCCCAATGGATCTACCGCCTTGACAAAACCAGAGAAGATGAATACCAGTCCCAAAAGCACAGCGCTGATATTCACCAGAATCTTCCAGAGGAGGCTCTCCTTGTAGTTACTCTTCTCCAAACTCCAACTTTATTAAGCCAAAGACCGCATAATTTATCATATCCATGAAGTTGGCATCTATGCCTTCTGATACCAAGGTGTGTCCAGCCAGGCTTTCAATCTGCTTGGTACGATAAATCTTCATCAGGATAATGTCCGTAAATGAGCTCACCCTCATGCTGCGCCAAGCCTCGTCGTAGTCGTGATTCTTCGCAAACATCAGGTTCATCGCTTTCTCTGTATATTTGTCATAGAGCTTCAATGCCTCCTCTACAGAGATGTCGGCTTTCTCTGCATAACCCAGTTCCAACTGGATAAGTCCTATCACGCCATAGTTCACAATGCCTATGAACTCAGGCAAGATGCCTTCATCTACCATAGTCACCCCTTTGATTTCAATGCTTCTGATACGATTAGCCTTGATGAATATCTGATCGGTGACGGAAGAGGGGCGCATGATACGCCATGCCGGACCGTAGTCATGTAGCTTCTTAGCATACAATTCACGGCATTCAGCAATTACTTTCTTGAATTGTTCTTTCGTATCTCTCATAATCTTACAGATGATGTGCAAAGTTAGGAATAATAACGCAAAAAAAGAAATGGGGCACTCTAATTTATATTAAAGTGCCCCATTTATCTCGATATTTTAGTGTCATGAGCAACGTAAGAGCTGCCCTGGGCGTAAAATAGACTTGCGTGTGATGTTGTTCAGCTGGCAGAGTTTGTCGATGCTCACGCCCTGCTGAGCAGCAATCTTAGAAAGGCTGTCGCCCTTCTTAACCTTGTAATAAGCAGCAGAAGAATTGCCAGATGCGGTAGCAGTAGCAGCAACTGCCGTATTGGTAGATGCCTTCGAAGTCTTCTTCTCGTTTACCTTATTCTTATGGAACGTATAGCTGTCTGCTACAATGTCTTGCTTCTCAAAGTCGAACATCAATGCAGGATTGATAGCCACACCAAGGAATCTGGTCTCGAAGTGGAGGTGAGAACCTGTAGAACGCCCCGTGCTACCACCTAAGCCAATGACATCACCTGCTCTTACAAGTTGGTCAGGCTTTACCAAATGCTTTGACAAGTGACCATAAACGGTCTCCAGTCCATTGTCATGACGAATCACGATGTACTTGCCATAACCCTGACGACCTTGGTCTTGCACTACACGCACCTTGCCATCGAAAGCAGCGTGGATAGAATCACCTACTTGCACCTTGATGTCCAAACCTGCATGTGAACGACGTCTGCGAGGACGATAACCAAAGATATCAGTAATCTTAGTGCTTGGAGTAGGCATATAGAATCCCGTCAAGTCTATCTCATAGCTATCTGGAATCTTTGCATTGGAATAGTTGACGTAGTTATTCGTCCATTCTGGATACAAATCAAGTCCAGGAAACTCATTCTGCTCCACTCTGATTTGCTTCTGCAGAGCCAATGAGTCCACGCTCTTGATTTTCTTGTCTATAGGTGCCTGATCGGCGATCAGATCTTGGGAGAATGCACTCACACTGAACATTGCCAAGGCACCTGCTAAAAGTATTTTTGTTAAATGTTTCATGCGTATTACGTTAGTCTCCTAAAACACGGATTTGGGCAAAGGTAATGTTTTTATTCTGAATCTCCACCCTTTCTCTGCATTTTTTTTGCTAACTGGGTGTGTTTTAACATTCTTTCAGCTAATAGCCGACCAATTAACATTGCTTTTGCGGAGTGCTTTCAGTTGCTTCCAAAGCACCGCATTCTCTGGCAACAACCCTTGTGGGTCTGCTTCTACAATGCCCTGTGCCACCTCTCTGACGTACTGCAACAACTGTCCGTCATGCGCCAAATCGGCTATCTTAAGGTCGAAGGCCACGCCACTCTGCTGCGTACCTTCCAAATCGCCAGGACCTCGCAGTTTCAGGTCTGCTTCTGCTATCTCAAAACCATCATTGGTACGCACCATAATTTCTATGCGCTTACGCGTTTCTTCAGAAAGCTTATAGCTGGTCACCAGCACGCAGTACGACTGGTCGGCTCCTCTGCCCACCCTGCCTCGGAGTTGGTGAAGTTGTGAGAGTCCGAAACGCTCAGCGTTTTCTATAATCATCATTGAGGCATTGGGCACGTTCACGCCCACCTCTATGACAGTAGTAGCCACTAAGATCTGTGCTTCTCCAGATACAAACTGCTGCATCTGCGCGTCTTTCTCGGCAGGCTTCATCTTGCCATGCACCTTGCAGACATTATATTCAGGGAAGGCCTCCTTGATGCGTAGGTAGCCATCCTCTAAGTTCTGCAAGTCTATCTTCTCACTTTCCTGAATCAGTGGGAAGACAATATAGGCCTGCCTGCCGCTCTCTACCTGCTCATGGATAAAGTCGTGCAGCTGTGCCCTCCTGTTCTCATATTGGTGTATGGTAGCTACAGGCTTTCTGCCCGGAGGCAATTCATCGATGACAGATACATCCAAGTCGCCATAGAGCGTCATGGCCAAGGTGCGTGGGATAGGGGTAGCCGTCATTACCAGCACATGTGGAGGATTGGTACTTTTACTCCATAAGCGAGCACGCTGTGCCACACCAAAGCGATGCTGCTCATCGATAATTGCCAATCCCAAGGCATGGAACTCCACCGTATCTTCTATCACCGCATGGGTACCTATCAGGAAGTCCACTTCACCATTGAGTAACCCATGTAAGATTCTTTCACGGCGCTTTCCCTTGATGGAACCTGTGAGGAGTTCCACATGCACATCCATGTCTTTCAGAAATCCTTTCAGCGTTTCGTAGTGCTGGTGCGCCAGTATCTCTGTAGGGGCCATCATGCACGACTGGAACCCATTGTCTTTGGCTATGAGCATGCACATCAGTGCCACCAGTGTCTTCCCGCTGCCCACATCGCCCTGTAGCAAACGATTCATCTGCCTGCCAGACCCCATGTCCTTACGGGCTTCCTTGATAACGCGCTTCTGTGCACCTGTCAGCTCGAAGGGGAGGTAATGGCTGTAGAATGTATTGAACGCCTCACCCACCTTGCTGAAAATATAGCCATGGAACTTCCGCATGCGATCGCTGGCATAGCGCAGGATGTTCAGTTGCACATAGAACAGCTCCTCGAACTTCATGCGATACTGTGCCTGCTTCAGCAGTTCCACATTCTTTGGGAAGTGCAGATTGGTCAGGGCCTCAGTAAGCGGCATCAGATGGTGCTCTTGCAATATCTTTGGCGAGAGGGTTTCAGGTATGGGTTCTTGGATCAGCTTCACCACGGCAGCCATCATCTTCTCGATGGCATGCGAGTTGAGCATGCTCCGTTTCATCTTCTCCGTGGTATTGTAGTAAGGCTGGAACCCTAAGTTGGAAGATTGCACCTCTTCTGCGGAATCAATGTCGGGGTGTGCGATGTTTATCCTCCCATTAAAGACTGACGGCTTGCCGAATACCAGATACTCCTTGTGTACCTTATATCTATTCAATAGGTACTTGATGCCTTGAAACCACACCAAGTCTACGAAGCCAGTGCTATCTGTGAAATGGGCTATCAGCCTTCGACCTCGGCCCTCACCAGCCGTCTCAAAACTCACGATCTCACCTTTTAGTTGGATATAGGGCATGGCAGCATCTATCTCATGGATGCTGTAGATGCGACTCCTGTCTACATACTTGTAGGGGAAATAGTAGAGTAGGTCGTGGAGAGTATAGATCCCCAACTCCTTGTTGAGCAAGGAGGCGCGTTGTGGTCCTACGCCCGATAGGTATTTGATGTCTCTCGAAGCTAAATCGTACATGATGCCAACAGTGCTTCTGCGATGATCAAATCAAAGGGAGTGGTGATCTTGATGTTCTCCCTATTGCCCTCTGTCAGGGATATCTCATGTCCAAGTGCCTCCACTACAGAGGCATCGTCTGTAAACGATGGCTGATAGGGTTGCCTATAGGCTTTCTTCAGTAAGGCAATGTCGAAGACCTGTGGTGTCTGCACCAATCGGTAGTCTGCACGAGGCACGGCCTTGCTGTTTTCTCCGTTTAGGTGGCGCATGGAGTCCACTACATCTACCACAGGAATGGCAGCCCCATGCTCGTAAGCACTGGCAAAGCAGCGGTTGATAGTGTCTGGATGCACAAAGGGACGTACGCCATCATGTACGGCTACAAGTCCATCGCCCTCAACAAGCGCCAACGCATGGAGCACGGAGTGAAAGCGCGTCTCTCCACCATCTACCACTCTGTGAGGGATGGTGAAGTGATGCTCTGCACACAGTTGTGACCAATACGCCTGTTGATCAGCAGGAAGAGCCAATATCAGCTGCACCTGAGCGTCATAGTTGTAGAACGCCTCCAGCGTGCGCATCAAGACTGACTCCCCACCAATGGGTAGGAATTGCTTAGGCAGCTCGCTTCCCATGCGGGAACCACGGCCGCCTGCCACGATGATGGCATATAGGTTTCTCATTTCAGCAACATACCAGCAGCAACCTCGTCGGCTTTCTCCTGACCAACCAGCAGAGCAGCGATCTTCAGGGCAAACTCAGCAGCAGCTGCAGGACCTTTGCCTGTGATGACATTGCCGTCTTGCTCTGCCATGGCACCTGTCACTACAGCCCCTTCAAGTTGGCCTTCGAATCCAGGATAGCAAGTGGCATGCTTGCCTTTCAGCAGTCCTAATTGACCCAGTACGAAAGGTGCAGCGCAGATAGCTCCGTATGGCTTTCCTGCAGCAGCAAAGGCTTTCAGTTGCTTGGTGAGTGTGGAGCACGCTGCCAGATTAGCAGCACCAGGCATGCCACCAGGGAGTATGAGCATGTCGGCCTCACTGAACTCTACGTTGTCGATGGTTTTATCCACAAGTACGGAAACTCCATGTGCACCACGAACGATCTCATCAGCAGTGACAGAAATCATCACGGCCTTCACGCCTGCTCTTCTGAGCACATCCACAGTGGTCAGGGCTTCTATCTCCTCAAAGCCTTCTGCGAAAAAAATGTAAGCTGTTTTCATATCTTAGCGTATGTTTTGTTATTTCAGTCTAAAGTAATAAGTGATGGTACCCGTCTGGTTGTTCGTACCACTCACTTCGTTGAAGCGTGCCTTCTTGGCAGCCTCCTCAGCAGCACGGCGCAGGGTGGTATTCACCGTGTTGGTTTGGCGATTGATGCCAGTGGCAATCACTTGCCCAGCAGGATTCACCGTGATATCCACTACGACACGTCCCTCCTCTGGCACGTTATAGGTAGGGCGGGGGAGTCCGCCAGGACCTAAGGAGCGTCCGCCTAAACTATAGGAACCATAGCCTCCTACGCCTGAAGTGGCACCTGTCTCGGAATTGCCGTCAGGACTGCCTTGCAGACCTTCGCCTTCTGTGTTGCCCCTGCTGCCCATCTGCGTGCCACGTCCAAAGGCACCAGACACCCTGCTACGGGCAGCAGCCTGAGCCTGTCGTTGCTCTTCTGCGGCTTTCTCCTCAGCAGCCTTTCGTTCTGCTTCTGCACGGGCTTCTGCAGCCTTGCGCTCCGCTTCACGACGCTCTGCTTCAGTAGGCTGTTTAGGAGTAGTCACTGCAGGCTTTGTCGTCTCCTTGGGCTTTGGGGTTTCCTGCTTCTTTGGAGCCACGGCCACTGTCTCCTCTTCCTCTTGTGTGATGAGGTCTTGCTCCGAAGGCACCTTCTCGACAGCCTCCGCTTCGGCCATCAGTGGCTCTTGAGGCAGCACGTCTACATCCACCAAGGAAGGATCGGCAAAGCCATAGGCATCAGGTGTGTCACCCAGCATTACGGGCATACCGTCTTCCTCGGCGATTCGTGGCAGTGCGAAACTCACCAAGAACAGCAGAAGCAGCAATAAGGCATGTACGCCCAAGGCTCCGATGACACCTACATATTTTCCTTTCTTCTTTTTCTCCATACCTTTTATCTATTCTCAGGCGGCCTTGTGGCCAGCACCATCTTGAAATGATTCTCGTTGGCTATGTTCAGCACTTTCACTATCTCACGATAAGGCACGCTCTCATCAGCATAGAGGGCCACATACATCTCAGGCTCCCTATCAGCGCAGTCTTGCAGGAAGGGCGTGAGTTCCTCGAAGGTGAGCGATTGCTCCCGATCGTTGCCAAAGGCAGCGAAGAGGTTCAACTCCTTATCTATAATCACGCGCGTGAGAGGCTTGGCCGAAGTCTGTTGCTTGCCTTGTGGCAGCAGCACCTTGATGGCATTGGGCGACACCATGGTACTGGTGATCATAAAGAAGATCAACAGCAGGAAGATGACGTCTGTCATAGACGACATACTGAACGACGGATTTATTTTATTTCTTCTCTTCAGCATTACTGTTCAGGTTCATTGAGTAAGTCCATAAACGCCATTGTCTTGGCTTCCATTTTATTCACGATGCCATCTACCAGCGTCACCAGATAGTTGTAGGCAAACATGGCGATGATACCCACTATCAGACCACCCACCGTGGTGATCATGGCTTGATAGATACCACCAGAAAGCAGCGTGATATCGATGTTGTTTCCTGCATTCGACATCTCGAAGAAGGCTCTCACCATACCGATCACCGTACCCAGGAAGCCGATCATAGGCGCACCTCCAGCGATGGTTGCCATCACGTTGAGGCCCTTTTCCAGCTTAGCCACCTCCAGGTTGCCAGCATTTTCTATGGCTGCCTGCACATCGTTTACAGGACGACCTATGCGGCTGATGCCTCGTTCTATCATGCGGGCGGCAGGCATATCAGTCTTCTGGCAGTAGGTGATGGCTGCCTTCACGTTGCCGTCCTTGATATAGTCTTTGATCTTGAACATGAACTCAGGATCTTCCTTATCGGCCCGCTTGATGACGTAGTAGCGCTCAAAGAGGATGTAGAAGGCTATCAGCGACAGCACTGCCAGCACTATCATAATCCAGCCACCCTTCACGGCCAGGTCCCATAGGTTCATTGACTGAGCCGTCTCGGCTGTTTCGCTGAGTACGGGCATTGTCTCTACCAAGCCTCCGGCCAGCTCTTCGGCCTGCAGGAGGAAGAAAATCAGTAAATTCATTTCTGTCTATTCGTTTTGTTAGTATTTAATAAGGACAAAGATACAAAAACTATTCATACATGCTTGTTTAAAAAATAAAAATTGTATCTTCGCATTGTCAATAAATACTAATAGCGATGAAATTTGCCATCATAGGGAACAATTACCAGCCCAAAAAGTCGGCTGCTGCCGAAAAACTCGTCCATCTGCTGCGCCAGCATGAGGCACAGATCTGCATGGATGCCGACTTCTATCATTTCCTCACGCAGGAACAGCACCTGAAGCTATCGGGCTTGGAACTGTTCAGCGGACAAGACTTCACTGCCGATATGGTGATAAGTATGGGAGGCGACGGCACATTCCTGAAAGCAGCCAGCCGTGCCGTGAAGAAGAACATACCCATACTGGGCATCAATACGGGCCGACTGGGGTTCTTGGCAGATGTCTCTGCCGATGAGATGGAGGATATGGTGAGCGAGATCTATACCAATCACTATAAGATAGAGGAACGCGTCATGCTGCAGCTGCAGAGCAATGATAAGCGACTGATGCATGAGCCTTATGCCCTCAATGAGATAGCCCTGCTGAAGCACGATAGTTCTTCGATGATTTCTATCCGTGCTTCCGTAAACGGTCAGCACCTCAATACCTATCAGGCCGATGGACTTATCGTGGCTACCCCTACAGGCTCCACGGCCTATTCTCTGAGTGTGGGTGGCCCTATCATCGTGCCTCATAGCCAGACCATGACCCTCACGCCCGTGGCTCCCCATAGCCTCACGTGTCGCCCCATCGTGATTTGTGATGAATGGGAAGTCTCCTTGGAGGTAGAGAGTCGAAGTCATAGCTTCTTGGTATCTATTGATGGTCGCAGTTTCTCATGCGATGAGAGCACCCGTCTGCGCATCTCCAAGGCCGATCTGAAGCTGAAGATGGTGAAGCGTTTTGACCACCACTTCTTTGATACCTTGCGTGGCAAGATGATGTGGGGGGTAGATAGTCGATAATTCTATTTTTATTACATGTTTTTCTTCCGCTCTTCCGCTAAATTTAGATAATTCATGTGCGTTATAAACTATCATAGCGGAAGAAGAGACGGAAGAAGCGGAAGAAGAAAGGCGTTTCTCGTCGAAATATGGCGTAAAATATATCAGTATGCCCCTCTTATTAGTACATAGGTTTAGAGCGTAACGTCAGTTCCACACCAGTTTCATGGGGTGGAACTCTTAGTCTCTCGGCATGAAACTGGCAGTCCATCGGCATGAAACTGGCAGTCCCTAACTATGGAACTGACAGTTCCAAGCCTTAAAACCACAGCATTGCAAGCAGAATAATCTAACAGTGAAACTATCTCTGATTTTGAGCGATTGATGCCTATCAAGATTGCAGCAAGGAAAGGAGCCTTTTTACGCAATCTTTGGCCCAAATCTGCAGTTTTACTTCCGCTACTTCCGTCTCTTCTTCCGCTATGATAATTCATGAATACTATACACTATCGAGATTTAGCGGAAGAGCGGAAGAAAAAATCATCTTTACTTATCGTTTAGGTTCCGTTGGTTGCAATGCAAGATTGCCTTTTTGCAACCTGCACTTAGCATACTGCATAAATATCACTTTTTTATGAAAAATAAACGGCTTTAAGGTTGGGCTTATCACGAAACTTTCTTATTTTTGCAGTTGTGAAGAAAATACAAGTTAAACTTAAAAATAAAAATTATGAAATTCTTAACTGAAGAGAAATTGGTCATTGTTGGTGCTGGTGGTATGATCGGCTCTAACATGGTGCAGAGTGTTCTGATGCTGGGTCTGACTCCTAACATCTGTTTGTATGATATCTATGAGCCAGGTGTTCATGGCGTTTATGATGAGATGTGCCACTGCGCATTCCCAGAAGCTAACATCTCTTATACTGTAGATGCTGCTGAGGCTTTCACTGGTGCTAAGTACATCATTTCTTCAGGCGGTGCTCCTCGTAAGGAGGGTATGACTCGTGAAGACTTGCTGAAGGGCAACTGCCAGATTGCAGCTGACTTCGGTGAGAATATCAAGAAATACTGTCCAGACGTGAAGCATGTGGTGGTGATCTTCAACCCTGCTGATGTAACTGCTCTGACTACACTGATTCACTCAGGTCTGAAGCCAAATCAGCTGACTTCTCTGGCAGCATTGGACAGCACCCGTCTGCAGCAGCAGTTGGCACAGGAGTTCGGCGTTCGTCAGGACAAGGTGACCAAGGCTTATACTTATGGTGGTCATGGCGAGCAGATGGCAGTATTTGCCAGCAAGGCACTCATCGATGGCAAGCCTCTCTGCGAGCTGCCTCTGTCAGCAGAGCGTTGGGCTGAGATCAAGCACATGACTATCCAGGGTGGTAGCAACATCATCAAGCTGCGTGGTCGTTCTTCATTCCAGAGTCCTGCATATCAGGCTGTTAAGATGATCGAGGGTGCTATGGGTGGCGAACCTTTCACTTGGCCTGCTGGTTGCTTCGTAAAGGCATTCGGCTTCGAGAATGTGATGATGGCTATGCCAACCACTATTGACAAGGACGGCGTTCACTTCACCAAGCCAGAGGGTACTGAAGAAGAAATGGCTGCTCTGCAAGCATCTTACGAGCACCTGCAGAAGATGCGTGATGAGTTGGTAACTCTGAACATCATTCCTCCTATCTCTGAGTGGAATAAGGAGAATCCAAACCTCTGATTTTAAAGGTTTTTAGTATAGAGCCGTGTCGCTTTTAACATATTGCGACACGGCTTTTTTGGTGATATGCAGTTTATTGCTTAACTTTGCGGCGTCAAATATCTTATAGTGTATGAAAAAGAACATCATTTTTACCATTATAGCCGTGTTGCTGCTGGCTGCCATGGGTGTGTTGGCCTATCTGCTGATGAATGAGAAGCAGGCAAATACGGAGCTTCGTGAGGAATTTCGTCTGGAAAAGGAGGATCTGGAGAGTGAGTACACCACCTTCTCTCGTCAATATGATGAGCTGAAACTCACGGTGTCTAATGATTCGCTGGCTCAACTCTTGGAGCAGGAACAGCTCAAGACTCAGCGCTTACTGGAGGAACTTCGCACGGTGAAGAGCACCAATGCCACGGAGATCCGTCGTCTGAAAAACGAACTGGCTACTTTGCGCACTGTGATGGTGAGCTACATCAATCAGATCGACTCTCTGAATCAGATCAATGCGCAGCAGAAAGTGGTAATAGAAGAGGTGACGCAGAAGTATAACGATGCTTCACGCCAGATAAGCAACTTGACAGAAGAACGCAAGAACCTCACGGAGCAGGTGACGCTGGCTTCTCAGTTGGATGCCACAGGCATTCGTGTCACGCCACTGAATAAACGTGGTAAGGAGGCTAAGCGCACTAAGGATACGGAGAAACTGCAAATCAGCTTTAATATTGCTAAGAACATCACAGCGAAGACTGGTGACCGTACGCTCTATGTGCGTATCTTGAAACCAGATAATGATGTGCTGACGCGTGATGCTTCGGATACCTTCAGCTATGAGAATCGTCAGCTTACCTATTCCATCAAGAAGTATATAGAGTATACAGGTGAGGAGCAGGCCGTGAGCGTTTATTGGGATGTGCAGGAGTTCCTTTATGCAGGAAACTATCGACTGGATATCTTCGCGGAAGGTAACTTGATTGGTTCTTCTTCTTTCAGTCTGAAATAGGGTAGGAGGTTTATAATAAGAAGAAGGGCGGTGCCATGTGGCATCGCCCTTCGTATTTTCCCATACAATCATTAAGCTAATCTGCGAGCACCATCGTCGATGACTACATCGTATATCTTGGCAATCTTCTTGTATTTCTCGTAATACTGCTTGCGAACCTGCTCAATGAAAGTGCTATAGAGCTCTTCCTTTACCAGGTTGATGGTGCAGCCACCAAAGCCGCCACCCATCACGCGTGAACCAGTCACACCGCAATCGAAGGCCACATCATTCAGGAAGTCGAGCTCTTCGCAGCTTACTTCATAAAGCTTGCTCATGCCCTGATGTGTCTCGTACATCTTCTGGCCAACAGTTTCATAGTCGCCCTTCTCCAAGGCATCGCAAACATCAAGTACGCGCTGGATCTCCTCGATGACATACTCAGCACGCATGTAGTCTTCGTCGCTAACCTTGCCCTTCACTTCAGCCAGCATGTCCATGTTGGCATCGCGCAGGAATTCAACCTCTGGATGCAGTTCGCGCAGTGCAGCCACTACATTCTCGCAGCTCTGACGGCGCTTGTTGTAAGCGCTGGAAGCCAACTCATGCTTCACTACAGAATCTACCAGCACCAAGCGGTAGCCCTTAGGCTCGAAATGGAAGTATTGATACTCCAAAGAGCGGCAATCCAAGCGGATGAGATGGCCTTTCTTGCCGAATACTGAAGCAAACTGATCCATGATGCCACACTTCACACCGCAATAGTTGTGCTCAGTGGCCTGTCCGACTTTAGCCAGTTCAAATTTGTCAATCTTTCCTTCTCCGAAGAGGTCGTTCAAAGCATAGGCATAGGTACTTTCCAAAGCGGCAGATGATGACATGCCGGCGCCCAATGGAACATCACCAGCGAAAGCTGTGTTGAAGCCTTTCACCTCTACGCCCCGTTTGATCATTTCTCTACAAACACCGAAGATGTAGCGTGCCCAGCTGGTGCGTGGGGCATCTTCTTCGTTGAGACCAAACTCTACCATGTCCTTCATGTTGATGGAGTATGCTCTCACCTTGTTTGTGCCGTTGGGTTTAAGCTCAGCCATGATGCCCTTGTCTACTGCTCCTGGGAATACAAATCCACCATTATAGTCTGTGTGTTCACCTATCAGGTTGATACGACCTGGAGATGTGTAGATAGCACCTGTGCTTCCGTCAAAATGCTTGATGAAGCGACTTCTTACGTATTCTATATCCATAATGCTTTGAATTTTAGAGATTATTGAAGATAGAGCATCGGACATAGAACATCAGACTTCTGCTCATCGGCAGGCCCGATGTCCTATGTTCAATGTCCAAAAGTATTAGTCAACCTTAATGTCCTTGTTTACATTCTTGCTACCGATGAGGGCATAGAAAATCATGTATGCCAACACAGCAACAACAATCCAGTAGCTCATGCGCAGCGAGCCGATGGTCTCACCCACGATAGAGTTCTGAATCAGAGGCAGGATACCACCGCCCACTACCATCATCATGAAGATACCTGAAGCCTTTTCAGTGTATTTGCCCAGGCCTTCGGTAGCCAGGTTGAAGATGCAGCCCCACATGATAGAGGTGCACAGACCCATGAGAACCAGGAAGATAGTGAAAAGAGGCACATTGTTTATCGCAAAGGAACCACCGCTGAAGCCTACCATAGAAGCACCTGCAGTTTCAGGAACGAACATAGAGATGAGTACCAGCACGATGCCGACGCAAGAAACGGTGAGTAGCTGGGTGCGGCTTGAAATCTTGCCACTGATGAAACCTGATGTCAGACGGCCAACGAGCATGAGCAGCCAGTAAAGACCGGTCATACCGCCGATGATGGCAGAAGCGTTGATTGCATTGCTGGCATCAAACACGGCAAAATGCTCCTGAATGTTGAGGAAGTTGCCGAAAGTATTTGGGATACCCACTTCCATACCTACATAGCAGAAGATGGCCACTGTGCCAAGCACGAAGTGACGGAAGCTCCAGGGGCTATACTTGTCGTTCTCCTTTACGTCAGCAACTTTCTGCTGGCGGGGCTCAGGAATATTTACCAGGTAGATTACAATGAAAGCAACCACGAAGATGGCGATAGCACCAAACAGCATGGGGTTTACCTCGGCCAGGGTAGTGCTCTTGGTGATAGAGCCCAGGATGGCACCTACCATGATGGGAGCGATGGTTCCGGCCAGAGAGTTGCAGGCGCCACCCAACTGAAGCAACTGGTTACCCTTGGCACCACCACCGCCGATGAGGTTCAGCATGGGGTTCACCACGGTGTTGAGCATACATACGCAGAAACCGCAAACGAATGCGCCAAGCAGGTAGATAGAGAAGCCTGTGACACCAGTGCTCAAACCAGAGGCATACTGAATGAGCAGACCTACGATACCTACGGCGATGGCAATCAGGGCTGTCTTCTTGTAACCCACCTTGGTCAGCATGTTACCTGCTGGAATACCCATGAAGAGGTAGGCCAGGAAGTTCATGAAGTTACCCATGAAACCTAACATGGGGTTTGCACCCACTGCATCATCCATTGTCCAAATGTTTCCAACTGGGGCTGCCATGTTGGTCACGAATGAGATCATTGCAAATAGGAAAAACATGGTAATAATGGCTACCAAATTTCCACTTTTCTGTTGTTCTTGTGACATAGTTTTAATTATTAAAGTTTATATTAAAGTTAATTATTCTCCTTATTTAATCACTCCAAACTTGTAAATGGTCTTCTGCCTATATTCGTCATCAGGCATCAGTACTGCTGATGGGAAATGGGCTTTGTTAGGCGTGTCTGGGAAGCATTGGGCTTCGAAGCAGATAGCACTACGGGCTGGGAAGGCGGCTCCGTGTGTTCCACTGAATCCTCCAAGCCAATTGCCAGTATAGAGCTGAACACCATTCTCAGTGGTGTAAACCTCCATGCTTCGTCCGCTCTGGGGTTCTGTGCAGATAGCTGCTAAGCTGAGTTCGCCAGCCTCCACCTTATTTAATACATAGCAATGATCATAGCCTGTTCCGTTCTTCAATTGCTGGAAATCGGCATCAATGCGTTCGCCCACTGTATGTGGGGTGCGGAAATCCATAGGAGTGCCTTCAACCTTAAGTATCTCGCCTGTAGGAATGGACACTTCGTCAATAGGGATATAATAATCCGCATTGATGGTTACCACATTATTTAATATAGTAGGACTAGGATTGGCAATACCTGCCAAGTTGAAGAACCCATGACTGGTGAGGTTGACGATGGTAGGCTGATCAGTCACCGCTTTGTACTCAATCTCCAAGGCGTTGCAGTCATCAGCCAGATGATAGCTCATCTCTATATTCAGGTTGCCAGGGAAACCCTCTTCACCATCTATGGAACGGTATTTGAATACGATAGTCTGACCATCAATCTGTTCAGCATCCCAAACTCGTGCATGGAACCCCGTAGGACCTCCGTGCAGGGAGTTAGGACCATTGTTGATGGTCAGGTTATATTCTTTTCTAAATAGGGTAAACTTGCCTTTGGCAATGCGGTTGCCGTATCTACCGATGGTGGTACTGAGGAAAGGTTCTGGACTGTGGATGGTATCATCAATGGAATCATGACTCAATACGACGTTAGCGTAATGGCCATGCTTGTCAGGAACCATGATGGAAATAATAGCACAACCGTAATTGGTTACAGCAACTTCCATTCCCAAGGGATTCTTGAGAATGAATAGGTCTGTGCGTTTTCCATTAACGTCTGCCTGGAATGCTTTACGATTCAAGGCAGACAGACCCGTTTCTGTCGGTGTAGAGCTTGTCATGACATGATAATTAGCTATATTACTTGCAAATTAAGTGATTTTCTTTTATTCTCCCAAAACTTTTGGGAAGAATTGACGATTTAAGGTTCATTTTTTTTACAAGGTAGGTCTAGGGTGGAGGCTACAAGAGGTGCATAAGAAACATAATCCGAAAGGAGAATCAGACCTAAAAACAAGAAAATGCTGTTTAAAGATTTTGAATGAGCTATTTGAATACTTTGCGGATAGCCTTAAGAATCTTAAGGCCAATGAGTAATCCATCAAACATGACCATGCCTGTATTGACTGCCTTCATGATGCCATTTGGCCTATTGGCAATAGGCTGCAGAGGCGAGAAAAACTGACGCGTAGAAGAAGTGATCGTATCCTGATGGGTACGAATCTTCTTCAGTACTTCTGCTTTTTGCCTAGCAATGTCCTCAAGCGTTATTTCTTTCTCCGTTTTCTGAATCATTGTCATTGATGGTTGTGATGATTGGTTGGCCGTCTTCTTTGTCTTTCAAGAAGATTTTGGCGAGGAAATTTACCATTGGACTGATTATCAGGCGCTGACGTTGATGATAGATGACGAGCATAACCAACACTAAGAACAAGGTTATCAGGCCGAAACTGACCATCAATCCACCTACCTTGGGAGCCAAGATGTAGGCTAAGGTAAAAGAAAAATAAAACAGTGCCACCATGCCGAGAACTACCAGTATCAAAACCAAAATAAGAGTTGATAGAAGGATAGTCAGTTTTTCAGTCAGTTCCAATCGAACATAATCTTTCTGAAGCTCAAGGTATGTCTTGGCTTCAGAGACTATTTGCTGAATGGATTCTGTGCTTTTGTCCCCGAATAGCATAGTGGTACTGTTTCTATTTAGTTTATTCTACAGGATCTGCAACATTGGCCAGTTCGTCAGCAAGATCGTCTAAATCCTCCTTGCTAAGCTTGATGCCTTTCTTGCGAAGTATCTCTGCAATCTTAGTACGTGTATCCGTGCCCTTTTCTGGTGCAAACAGAATACCGAAGGCTGCTCCTACAAGAGCACCAGTCAAAAAAGTAGCAAAAACATTAAAGCCTCTCATGATAAAACTCCTTTCTTTCGTTATTTGATAAAGCAAAGATAGAACTTTTTTCATTTATACAAATGATTTTTTGTCACTTTTTTTTGAATCTATAATATTCTTCGTAATTTTGTAAACCAAATATAACATTTTGCATTATGAAGAAATTTGCTTTTTTAGGATTAGGTCTTTGCATGGCATTGGCCTTTACATCATGTAAATCAAGTGAAAGTGCCTACAAGAAGGCTTATGAGAAGGCTAAGCAACAGGAATTGGCTCAAGGCACTGCTGTTCAGCAACAAACGGCTCCTGCCACAGTAACTCCAGCTGCCGAGACTGCGACTCCAGCATCCTCTGCTGATGTCCGTCAGGAGAAGGTGACGATTGTCGCTGGTAATGGTGCTCTTCAGGACTATAGCGTAGTTTGCGGAAGCTTCGGCGTGAAGACCAATGCCGAGAATCTGAAGAATTTCCTGGATAATGAAGGCTATAATGCCATTATTGTTTACAATGCCGACAGAAATATGTATCGTGTGGTTTCTGAGACATTCTCTAATAGGGATGCTGCCGTCAGAGCTCGTGATGCATTTAAGGCTAAGTATCCAAACCGACAGGACTTCCAGGGCTCTTGGTTGTTGTATCGCATGAACTAATACACCTTAATATATATATAATGAGTCATGGCTTAATCTGTTGATTAGGCCATGATTTTGTGTTTTTGTGGGGTATTTTGTAAAATATTTGTTTATTTTCTTTGTTTTTAAAAGAATACTATCTAATTTTGCAACTGATTTATCCGTGTATTAGGATGATTTTAGAGAATATTTAGAAATGATTTGACATGCAAGAATCTCTTATTCAGAGGATAATGAAGCTATGCACGGTTTGCGTCCTCTTCTGCTTTTGCCCGGGAATGGGTATTTGTCAGGATGCTGCGAGTGTAGTTGATGCCTTGGTGGAGATGGGATTTGAGAATGTCGGATTTAGTGAAGTGGATAATGAGCGTGTATACATTATTCAAAATAGTGCGTACAAACTCAATGGTGTGGGAATAGGAAAGGCAGTTGACGTCGTGCAGGCTTTAGGTATGCCTGACGGTAAGACTTGCCGTATTGTTGTTTTGGATAACAATATTCCTCAAATTTCTCTAGTATGCTATTCAAAGAATGAAGCCGATTCGTTGAGTAGCGTGAGCCGAAGGGATTGGGAAGTGAGTTATGAATTGGGTGACTCATGGGAACATGCCCGGAAAGCTGAAAGAAAGAATAGTTCTTTGTACAAGGTTGATATTGTGGTTTATCCCGAGTTAAGTTTTAAGAACTTGATCATCACACAGATTTATCAAGTGCTTTTTAACTTAAATCCAACAATAGAGGTCTCTCTTTGGAAAGGAATGAAATTTGAGGCTCAGGTGATATTTCCTCTTTATAATGAATATGGCAGAAACTATAAACAGATAAGGCAGGGAATGATCACACTCTCACAGACAGTGAGGCTTGAGGATAATGTGTTCATAACGGGAAGTGTGGGAACTTTTAGTAATTTCCGTTGGGGTGCAGATCTGAGAGGCAAGTTTATTCCAAAGAAAGATGAGAGGTTCTCTGTTGAGGCTCGAATAGGATTGACTGGAACTTCCAGATTTGTTAACTGGAGATGGAAAGTGAGTCCCCTGAACTTATTTACTTGGAGTGTAGGAGGAAGTTTTTTCTGGGATAGATATAACACCCAGTTTAAATTGGCACTAGAACAATATCTTCAGAAAGAAAATGGACTCCAGTTCCAGATGATACGCCATTTCAGGCATACTTCCATAGGTTTCTGGGCTATGAAGACTTGGAATGCTAAGAATAGTGGTGTTAACGGAGGGTTTATGTTTCAGGTAGCTCTTCCCCCGTATCATCAGAGACGAAAAGGTTATATCCCTCGAGTACGAACGTCCAATTATATGGGAATTCGATACAATGCCGGTAATGAGCAGCGATACGGTCAAACTTATAAGGCTTTGCCTTGGGATAATTACGCGAATGATAATAGTTTTAACCCAATATTTATTAAATCGGAATTGTTGAATTATTAATTTTTAAAAGAAATGAAAAGTAGATTCTTTGGTTTGAGTGCCAAATTGGCATTAGCCGTTTTAGCAGTTGGCTTCACATTTACTAGCTGCTATGATTCAGCGAGCGACAATGTAGTGGTTCCTGTAACTCCTGGACAAACAGAATTGCCAGCTCCTGTTTATGAGATTACTGGTTATGTTACCGACTTCTTGTCAGGTAGCGCTATTCAGGGTGCAACCATTTCAACTCCTCTTGGTAGTGCTTCTACTGATGCAACTGGTTATTATAAGGTTACTAGTGGAACAGCTGCTAGCGGTACAGTTGAAATTTCGGCTGCAGATTATCAAAGTGTTTCTTTGACTCTTAACATCACAGGTATTCAGACTGGTATGGCTTCTTATACAGTGAATGCTGCATTGAAGAAGGATGGTTATGTTGATGGCGTAACTGTTAATCAACTGGGTACAGGTTCTGAGACCACCGTTATTACTGAAGGTCTTGAGGAATTGGTAAATGAGGGTGACGAAACAACTAAGTCTGTTGTTCTGGCAGTTAAGCAGGGTGCAAGATGGAATCAGGGCTTGACAAGAGCTGACAATTCTGCATTCTTGAGCTATATTAAGGCTGTTTACGGTATTACTTACGTAGGTGAGAATTTTGTTCCAGCAGAGAAGACCTTCGATATTAAGTTGGCTGCTAATTCTTATGTTAATAGTGTAGTTGTTACAACTGAATATGTAACTGAAGGTTTCTTTATGCCAGGTGAGGCTGAAGCTAATGTTATCGACAGAGTCCTGCGTACAGTTATCGAACCTAAGTTCGTTTCTCTTGATCATGATCATGGCCATGACCACGGTCACGATAGCCATGGCGATGGTACTAACCCAGGTGGTGGTGTTGGTGGCGCCGAGTAATTGAGTGATTGTTAGAGAAGCTTTGGTTTTAATCTTTAATTTGAGAACAAAAATGAAAAGTAAGTTAATTATATTATCTTTAGCATTGGCTGCTACTGCAATGTCTGTATCAGCACAATCAACTAGAGAGAAATATACCTCTGAAGGCAGCAAGAACATTTTCATCAGTGCTACAGGCGGTATCTCTCTGGTTAATACAGGTAAGGATGGCAAGTTTGGTGATCCTGCTCCTCATGTGACTCTGTCAGTTGGTAAGTGGTTCAATCCTGTGATTGGTCTGCGTTTGCAGGGTGGTGCTTGGAAAGCTAATTACAATTCTAAGTATAATAATATCAATTTGAATGGCGCTCCAGGTGCTGAGCAGAGTTATAACAAACGTGTAGGTATTGTTCGTATTGATGCATTGTATAGCTTGACAAATGCGATCTTAGGCTATAACCCTGATCGTGCGTTCAACCTGTCTGCTTTTGTTGGTCCTGGTTTAACATTCTCTTCTACCCAGAATTCTTCAGCTTATATGCCAGATGGTAGTGGTAATGGTTACATGAAGGTTCCTACAGTTGCTAACAAACTGCGTGGTTATGTGAATGGTTCTGCAGGTTTGCTGGCTAACTTCTATGTAAGCGATGCTGTTTCAATCGACCTCGAGGCTCGTGGTGAATTAGCTGCTTCATATCTTGGTTACCAGTCAACTGCTCGTACTATCGGTGGTTTGTATTTTGGCGCAGGTCTGACTTACACCTTCGGTGGTCGTGAGTTCATGGTTGCTGCTGCTAAGGTTGACAACTCTGCTCTGAACGATGAGATCAATCGTCTGCGTCGTGAGTTGGAGGAGTGCCGCAATCGTCCTGTTGAGGTTCGTACCGTAACTGAGACTATTAAGGAAACTGAGACTATCTTCAACAAGACTCCTATCTTCTTCAAGATTGGTAGCTACAAACTTGATAGCTATGCAAAGGCTACTATTAAGTTGGTTGCTGATGGTATCAAGCAGAATCCTGGTAAGACTTTCAAGGTACAGGCTTATGCTGATAAGGCTACAGGTAGTGCAAACTTCAACCAGAAGTTGACAGACAACCGTGCAAAGGCTGTTTACGATGCATTGGTAGAGCAGGGAGTTCCAGCTAGCCAGTTGGAGATCGTTTCTAATGGTGGTGTTGAGAACTTGTTCACTGAGAACGAGACTACTCGTGTCGTAATCATGGGTGTTGATTGATTTGGTAGTACAAATTAATTGATATATTTGAGAAAGGGTATTCGTTATCGAGTACCCTTTTTCATATTATAACTATTCTTAATGTAAAGTATGAAATTAAAATGCTACTTTTGTAGCAGATTTTATGGTTATGGGAAGAATCTTGGCAATTGACTATGGAAAAAAACGATCTGGGATAGCTGTTACTGACATCCTGCAGATCATTGCTAATGGGCTTACAACGGTTCCAACCAACGAACTTCTTACTTTCTTAGCAGATTATGTTAGTAAAGAACCTGTTGATAAGATAATCATTGGCTACCCACGTCAGATGAACAATGAAGACTCAGAGAATATGAAAAATATAGAGCCATTTATTCGTTCTTTGTCTAAAAAGATCCCAACTATACCCGTTGAATTTATAGACGAGCGGTTTACGTCAGTCATGGCTCATAGGGCTATGATTGATGGCGGTCTGAAGAAGAAGGCTCGGCAGAATAAGGAATTGGTTGATGAGATTAGTGCTACAATCATTCTTCAGTCGTATTTAGAAAGTTTGAAATTTAAACATTAATTATATAAATAATGATTTTACCGATTTATGTGTATGGACAACCAGTTCTTCGAAAGGTTGCCGAAGATATAACGCCAGATTATCCCAACTTGAAGGAACTGATTGTCAACATGTTCGAAACAATGGATCATGCTGAGGGCGTAGGTCTTGCCGCTCCTCAGATTGGTATTCCGATTCGTGTGGTTGTGATTGACCTTGATGTGCTTTCAGAGGACTTCCCCGAATATAAAGGTTTTAGGAAAGCATATATCAACGCACACATCCATGAAGTTTCGGGCGATGAAGAAAACATGGAAGAGGGTTGCCTAAGCTTGCCTGGCATTCATGAAAACGTGAAGCGCTTCAATCGTATTCATGTGACTTATTTAGATCAAGACTTGGTAGAGCATGAAGAGATTGTTGAGGGATATTTGGCCAGAGTCATGCAGCATGAGTTTGATCACTTAGAGGGAAAAATGTTTATAGACCATATTTCTCCATTGCGAAAACAAATGATTAAAGGCAAGTTGAACTCAATGTTGAAGGGTAAGGCACATTGTAATTATAAAACGAAAACGGTGCATATCAAATAATGAGATTGAAAAGGATTCTGATAATGCTATGTCTCGTCCCATCTTTTTTGATGGCTCAGATTAATACAGATCGCGTGATGACTATCGCGCGAAATGCTCTGTATTTTGAAGACTATGTGTTGTCTATCCAGTATTTCAATCAGGTCATAAACGCCAAACCTTATCTATATGAGCCCTATTTTTATCGGGGGATGGCTAAGTTCTGTCTGGACGACTATCAAGGGGCGGAAGAAGACTGTTCATTAGCAGTTGAGCGAAATCCGTTTGTAGTAGGTGCTTATCAAGTGAGAGGCCTCTCCAGGATACGTCAGAATAAATATGATCTGGCTATAGAAGACTATACCGCTGCGCTTCGGATAGATCCTGAGAATGTGACTCTCTGGCACAATCTAGCGTTGTGCCATCTTCAGAAGAAAGACTATCCTTCTGCTAGAGAGGAGTTGGGCAAATTGCTTGAAGTCGCTCCTCGCTACACTTCTGCCTATTTGATGAGAGGTGAGGCATTTTTGCATGAGAATGATACGATTGCAGCTTTAGATGATTTTAATAGAGCCATAGAGCTTGAGCGTTTCGAACCGAATGGCTATACTGCTCGTGCAATGGTAGAGTTGCAGCAGACTAAGTATAAAGAGGCAGAGGAAGATTTTGACCAGGCTATTCGTTTGAGTGTGCGCAATGCCAGTAACTACATAAATCGTGCCTTGGCAAGATTCCACCAAAACAATCTTCGTGGGGCCATGAGTGACTATGATTTGGCACTTGATATCGAACCAGGCAACTTTATCGGACACTATAACAGAGGACTTTTAAGAGCGCAGGTGGGAGATGATAACCGCGCCATTGAGGATTTCGACTTTGTGCTGCAGGTAGATCCAGACGATATGATGGCCACTTTCAATAGAGGCGTACTCCGCTCACAAACTGGTGATTACCGAGGAGCTATCAGCGATTTTTCTCGTGTGCTGGATGTGTATCCTAATTTCTTGGCTGGCTATTATCAACGAGCAGAAGCTCGCAAAAAGATCGGAGACCGTCGGGGAGCAGAACAGGATGAGTTCCAAATCATGAAAGCCCAGATTGACCAACTGAATAATCCGTCTCAAGCAAACAATGATAATCAGGGTGATGTTGCTGACAATGACAGCAAGGGGGCTAAGACGCGAAAGCAAAGTGATAAGAATGTAGAGAACTATCGCAGGATTGTGATTGCAGATGATTCTGACAACCAGAATGACTATGCCAGTGCAGTGCGTGGAAGGGTTCAGGATAGAAACGTACAGATTAAGCCGGAACCTCTCTTTGCTTTGACCTACTATGAGCGTCAGAGTGAGGTAAAGCGTAATGTGCATTACCACCATTATATAGATGAATTGAATCATAATAAGCTACTAGCTGATGAATTGCTGATTTCCAATCAGGAAGCGCCACTCACGGTCAGTCAGGTTAATCGCCATTTTGCTGACATTGATAAGCTTTCTGCGGAGATAGCAGAAGGGCAGGCAGATGCCATCCTTCAGTTCTCACGTGGCCTGGATTTTTACCTCGTGCAGGATTTGGATAATGCAGAGGCCGATTTCACGAAAGCCATTGCAATAGACGACCAGTTCTTCCCCGCCTATTTTATGCGTGCTTTGGTGCGGTATAAGCAATTGGAATATCGGAAGGCTCAGGCAAGTGCAGCTCCTCGACAACTGAATGAGGAGGGGAATCCCGTAGAGGCTGTTGGCACTGCCGACTATGAGTTCGTGAAAAGGGATCTAGATAAGGTGATAGAACTCGCCCCTGATTTTGTCTATGCTTATTATAATAGAGGTAGTCTGCAGATTACTTTGGGTAATTATCGGGCAGCCTTGGAAGATTACAATTATGTGCTTGATAGATGTCCTGATTTCGCGGAGGCATATTATAACAGGGGTCTCACGCATATATTCTTAGGGAATAACAGATTAGGTGTGTCAGACTTAAGTAAGGCCGGAGAGCTTGGAGAAGTGGAGGCCTACAACGTAATTAAGCGTTTTTCTACCAATGATGAGTAAGTATTTCCAGAAATAAGCGTAAAGTTGAAAAGATTTCGCTATTTTTGCGTCTCGAAACTAATTATACATTTGTAAGTATGATAAAAATAACATTTCCAGATGGCTCTGTTCGTGAATATAACGAGGGAGTTACAGGTCTGCAGATTGCAGAAAGCATTAGTTCGCGTTTGGCACAGGAAGTTCTTTCTTGTGGCGTGAATGGTGAAACTTATGATTTAAATCGTCCTATTCTTGAGGATGCAAAAGTGGTTCTTTACAAGTGGGAAGATGAAGAAGGCAAGCACACATTCTGGCATACCAGTGCCCATTTGCTGGCAGAGGCTCTGCAAGAGCTCTATCCTGGTATCCAGTTTGGTTTTGGTCCTGCCATCGAGAATGGATTCTTCTATGATGTAAAGCCACAGGGAGATACCGTGATCAGAGAAGGTGACCTCCCAGCTATTGAAAAGAAAATGCAAGAACTGGCTTCAAAGAAGGAGGAGCTGGTTCGTAAAAATATTTCTAAGGCAGATGCCTTGGAATTCTTTAAATCAACAGGTCAGGAGTATAAGTGTGAGCACATTGCCGAGGATCTGGAAGATGGAACTATTTCCACTTACACCCAGGGTGCCTTCACTGATCTTTGCCGTGGCCCTCACTTGATGAATACAGGTAGTATCAAGGCAATCAAGCTGACCAGTGTTTCAGCTGCGTTCTGGCGTGGTGATGATACGAGAGAGCAACTTACCCGTATCTATGGCATCAGCTTCCCAAAGAAGAAAATGCTGGACGAGTATCTGGTGATGCTTGAGGAAGCCAAGAAGCGTGACCATCGTAAGATAGGTAAGGAGATGGATCTCTTCATGTTCAGCGATACGGTAGGCAAGGGTCTGCCTATGTGGTTGCCTAAGGGTACGTCTTTACGCCTGCGTCTGCAAGATTTCCTGCGTCGTATTCAACAACGCTATGATTATCAGGAAGTGATTACGCCTCCAATTGGCGGAAAGCAACTCTATGTTACTTCAGGACATTATGCCCATTATGGCAAGGATTCCTTCCAGCCTATTCATACGCCAGAGGAGGGTGAGGAATATCTGCTGAAGCCAATGAACTGCCCTCACCACTGTATGATCTACAAGAATTCACCTCGTTCATACAAGGACCTGCCATTGCGTATCGCAGAGTTTGGAACTGTTTGCCGTTATGAGCAGAGTGGTGAACTTCACGGACTGACGCGTGTGCGTAGTTTCACACAAGATGATGCACATATCTTCTGCCGTCAGGATCAGGTGAAGGATGAATTCCTCCGTGTGATGGATATCATCTCCATCGTGTTCAAGTCAATGAACTTCGAGAATTTCGAGGCTCAGATATCTCTGCGCGACCCTAACGATCATGAGAAATACATTGGTTCTGATGAGGTTTGGGAAAAAGCAGAGAGAGCTATCATCGAAGCATGCGAGGAGAAGGGCCTGCCTGCTAAGGTTGAATATGGTGAGGCTGCCTTCTATGGTCCTAAGCTCGACTTCATGGTGAAGGATGCCATCGGACGCCGTTGGCAGTTGGGTACTATCCAGGTGGACTACAACCTCCCAGAGCGTTTCGAACTGGAATATACAGGTGCAGACAACATGAAGCATCGCCCAGTGATGATCCACCGTGCCCCGTTCGGTTCTATGGAGCGTTTCGTGGCTGTGCTGATTGAGCATACCGCAGGTAAGTTCCCATTGTGGCTTACTCCAGATCAAGTTGCCATCTTGCCTATTAGTGAGAAGTTCAACGACTATGCCAATGAGGTGAAGGCCGCTCTGAAAAAGTACGATGTTCGTGCTCAGGTTGATGATAGAAATGAGAAGATTGGCCGTAAGATTCGTGACAATGAGATGAAACGTATTCCATACATGCTCGTTGTCGGTGAAAAAGAGGCTCAGAATGGCGAAGTTTCTGTCAGAAAACAGGGCGAAGGTGATAAAGGCACTATGAAATATGAAGATTTTGCAAAAAAAATCTGCGAAGAAGTTAATAATATGATAAATAAGTGGTAAATTTGCAGGCAATTTTACCGCAAAAACTCCTTTGGGAGGTTTGGAGATGCTGATTGCATATAATTTTTAAGGGATTTAAAAGAATAAGTAGACTAAGAAACAAACGGGAATTTTAATTTTTAATGAAGAAAGATAACGTTAAAGATCAGTATCGGGTCAATGAACAGATCCGTGCAAGGGAAGTCAGAGTTGTTGGCGATGACATTGAATCCAAGGTATATCCTTTGGCCGTTGCGCTGAAGATTGCCGAGGAGCATAATTCTGACCTCGTAGAAATCTCTCCGAATGCAGTTCCGCCTGTTTGTAGAGTCATTGAATATTCCAAGTTCCTCTATCAGCTGAAGAAACGTCAGAAGGAGCAGAAGGCCAAGCAGGTAAAGATTGAGGTTAAGGAGATCCGTTTCGGTCCTCAGACAGATGATCATGATTATAACTTCAAGTTGAAGCATGCCATCGGATTCTTGGAAGACGGCAATAAGGTTCGTGCCTATGTGTTCTTCAAGGGTCGTTCCATCTTATTCAAGGAGCAGGGTGAAGTATTGTTGCTTCGTTTTGCCAATGACTTGGAGAACTATGCGAAGGTGGAGCAGATGCCAGTGCTTGAGAAGAAAAAGATGACCATCGTGCTGGGACCAAAGAAGGAAATTGTTAAGAAACCTGGTCAGCGTGCTGCTGAAGCCCAGAAAGCCATGCAGAAAGCTGCTGCAGAGAAACTCGCCTTGAAACAGGAGAGAAACGAAGCTAAGGCAGCCGAAGCACAGAAAGAAGAAAATGTATAATGCCGAGGTATAGTGCATTATCATAATATTAAATCATTAAATAATAGTAAAGATGCCAAAAATTAAGACTAACTCCGGTTCTAAAAAAAGATTCGTTCTTACCGGAACAGGTAAAATTAAAAGACAGCATGCTTATCACAGTCACATTCTGACAAAGAAGACTAAGAAGCAGAAGAGAAATTTGTGCTATTCTACATTGGTAGATAGAGCTAACCTCCGTCAGGTGAGAGAGCTTCTGGCCATCAAGTAAGCCGAGTCAAGAAATTAATTTATTAACCGAATGCATTAGCTCCGAAAGACCTCTCTATTTTATATTAAGGTGAGGCGCTAACATTCAAAAACAAATGAAACTATGCCAAGATCAGTTAATCATGTTGCTTCTCGCGCGAGAAGAAAGAAAATTTTGAAGTTGACCAGAGGTTACTTTGGTGCAAGAAAGAATGTCTGGACCGTTGCCAAGAATACTTGGGAGAAAGGTCTTACCTATGCTTACCGTGACCGTAAGAACAAGAAGCGCAACTTCCGTGCTCTGTGGATCCAGCGTATCAACGCTGCTGCTCGTCTGGAAGGTCTTTCTTATTCTAAGTTGATGGGTCTCCTGCATAAGGCTGGTATTGAAATCAACCGCAAGGTGCTGGCTGATTTAGCTGTTAACCATCCAGAAGCTTTCAAGGCTATTGTGGATAAGGCTAAAGCTGCTTAAGAATCTCATTAATAATTCAGCGGGGTCGATGCGAGTCATTGACCCCGTTTTTTATTAAATATGCATTTTTATTTGCAAGTTTCGATAAAATACACTATTTTTGAAATGAGAAAAAGAATAGCCGCGTCGATTGGATCGGGAAACTCATCAAATTAATAGAAATACCGAGACAAGCTTCGCTTCTCAATGGCGGGCCACGCTCCTTCGGGGGTAACTTTATGTCGGTGGATTACAAAGAGGACGAGCACTCAAATCATGTCATCCGGAGTTTCATCTTCAATCAATATCGATGCGGCTTCCTTATAGGAGAGGACGGAAATCATCCTTTGATTTCTGTCCTTTTTTAGTGGTGATGATGATATTTGTGTAATAGGTTTTAGACTGGCAATAGGCCAGGGTAGGTAAGGAAAGATGAAAGTTAGGTTTATGAGCATGGGTAGCGGTAGCAGTGGTAACTGCTACTATTTGGGGACGGAGACGTATGGCATATTGATAGACGTAGGTCTACCTGTGCGCTTTATCAAGAAGTCTTTGAAGGATGTCGGCATTGGCCTGGAGACTATCAGGGCCATCTTCATCACGCATGATCATGCCGATCATATCAAGTCCGTGGGGCCTCTCGGCGAGAGATGTTTCATTCCTGTCTATACCACTGCCAAGATTCATGGCGGTATCAATCATAGCTATTGCGTGACGGAGAAGTTGAGCACATGTGTGCGTTATCTCGAGAAACAGCAGCCTATGCAGCTGCATGATTTTACGATAGAGTCGTTTGAGGTTCCGCATGATGGCACTGACAATGTGGGCTATTGCATCACGATCGACGGCAAGACATTCTGCTTCGTGACAGACCTTGGCGAGATCACCCCTCTGGTAGCGTCTTACATTCAGCGTGCCAATTATCTTATCATCGAGTCCAATTATGACGAGGAGATGCTGGCCATGGGACCCTATCCGGATTATCTCAAGAAGCGTATTGCCAGTAGCACGGGACATCTGAGCAATCAGACAACCTCACGTTTCCTGGCCGAGCATATCGAGTCACACCTTAAATATATATGGCTGTGCCACCTGAGCAAGGACAATAATCATCCCGATTTGGCCTATAAAACCACAGAACTGGCACTTAGGGATAAGGGGATTATTGTAGGCAAAGATGTCCAGCTCTATGCTTTGCGCCGCAATGTGCCCACGGAACTCTATGGATTTGAGTGATGTGAAAAAATAATTGAAAAAATATGGCGGAATGTTTGGTAGATTCAAAGAAATGAAATACCTTTGCACCCGCAATCTGAAAGGAAATGCAATGCACCCTTAGCTCAGTTGGTAGAGCAACTGACTCTTAATCAGTGGGTCCAGAGTTCGAGCCTCTGAGGGTGTACAAAGCGGTGGTATCGTCTAAGGGCTAGGACACATGCCTCTCACGCATGCAATCAGAGTTCGAATCTCTGTACCACTACCAATAATGAGCCGATTATCAAATAAGATAGTCGGCTTTTTTCGTTTTTTGAACTATAATTATTATCTTCGCTGAAAATTAGTCACAATGGAGCACACGTTTACTTTCGAAGAATTGTCAGAAGACCTGCGATTTCTGCAACTTCTGTCGCGTTCATTCCCTACGATTGCTGATGCAAGTACGGAAATCATCAACTTGGAGGCGATACTGAATCTGCCCAAGGGTACCGAACATTTCTTGTCTGACGTACACGGAGAGTACGAGGCTTTCCAGCATGTGCTGAAGAATGCTTCTGGTACGGTGAAGCGTAAGGTGAAAGAGATCTTTGCCCACTCCCTGCGTGATAAGGAGATGAAAGATCTCTGCACGCTCATCTATTATCCAGAGGAGAAACTCCAACTGGTTAAGCGTCGTGAACGTGATATTGACGATTGGTATCAGATTACCTTGAACCGTCTGGTGCGGGTGTGCCAGAATGTGTCTTCCAAGTACACGCGTTCCAAGGTGCGCAAGGCATTGCCCAGCGATTTCTCCTACATCATTCAGGAATTGCTCCATGAATCTACCATCGATCCTAATAAGCAGGCCTATACCGATGCCATTATCAGCACCATCATCTCTACCCGTCGGGCAGATGCGTTTATCGTGGCCATGTGCCAGTTGATACAGCGACTGACCATCGACTCCTTGCATATTGTGGGTGATATCTATGATCGTGGGGCTGGGGCGCATATCATCATGGATACACTGTGCGACTATCATCATTTCGATATTCAGTGGGGAAATCATGACATTCTCTGGATGGGAGCTGCCTCTGGCAATGATGCGTGCATCGCCAATGCCATACGTACGGCCCTGCGCTATGCCAACATGGCTACGCTGGAAGATGGCTATGGCATCAACTTCTTGCCGCTGGCTACTTTCGCTATGGAGACTTACAAGGATGACCCCTGCACGCAGTTCCAGTCGCGCACGGGTGTGAGCGATGAACAGTTCGATGAGAAGACGCTCCGCTTGTTTGCGCAGATGCACAAGGCCATTGCCATCATCCAGTTCAAGCTGGAGGGGGAGATCATCAAGCGCCGTCCCGAGTTCCACATGGAAGACCGCCTGTTGCTTGATTTCATCGACTATAAGAGAGGTGTCATCCGCTTGAATGGCAAGGAGTATCCGCTCACTGACACACACTTCCCAACCATCGACCCTGCCGATCCTTACCGCCTGAGTCCGGAGGAGCGTGACATCATGGACAAGATACATGCCTCGTTCATCAACAGCGAGAAGCTCCGCAAACACATGCACTGTCTGTATGCCAAGGGCAGCATGTACTTGGTGACCAATGGCAACCTGCTTTTCCATGCCAGCATCCCGCTCAATGAGGATGGCAGCTTCAAGCACGTGCGTATCGGTAAGAAAGAGTATTGGGGACGTAAACTGCTGGAGAAGACCGACCAACTGCTGCGTACGGCCTACTTCGAGGTGGAGGGAAAGCCAGAGAAACTTTTTGCGCAGGACTATGCGTGGTATCTCTGGTGCGGACCTGATACGCCGAGCTTCGACAAGAGCAAGATGACGACCTTCGAGCGTTACTTCATTGCCGATCCTGAGACGCATCATGAGGAGAAGGGCTTCTACTATACCTTGCGCAACCAGCAGGAGGTGTGCGACCGCATCTTGCAGGAGTTTGACGTGGAGCCTGGACCTCACACGCATATCATCAACGGACATGTGCCCGTGAAGACCATCAAGGGGGAGACTCCTGTCAGGGCAGATGGCCGACTCATTGTCATCGATGGCGGATTCTCCAAGGCCTACCAACCAGAGACGGGCATCGCTGGCTACACGCTGGTTTATCATTCGCATGGCTTCCAGTTGGTGCAGCACCAACCGTTCGAGAGTCGCCAGAAGGCCATCGAAGAGGGGCAGGATATCAAGTCGAGCACCTCACTGGTAGAGTATGCGCAGAATCGTGTCATGGTGCGCGATACCGATAAGGGTAGGGAACTCCGTGTGCAGATCAAGGATTTGCAGAAACTCCTGGCGGCCTATCGCATGGGCTTGCTGAAGGAGAAGGAATAAGACCGATATACTATATCAAGGTGCAGTGATATGCCATATCATCTACGGGTGATATGGCATATCTTTATTTGGCGAGGTTGAGGCTGCCTATGGTGAGGGCTGTGCCTACCTCAGCGAAGAGCCCGTCGTGCAGCAGGTGGCTGTGTCGGTAGGTGTAGCCTCGCTCATAGCCACCGGTGAGGAAGAGGGAAACTTTCTCAGAGCAGAGGTATTCGAGGTTCAGCCTTGCCTGCAGGTTGTACAGACGGTTCACTGCCTCATGACTGCGGAAGGTCTCTATGTGCTGATAGCCAAGATCACCGCTGATTTCCAGCGCCTTAATCAGTGGAATAGCCAAACCGGCCCGATAGGTAAATGCGGTATTGAACGGATGCAGTTCCCGATACTTGGCACCTGCGCCCAGCACGGTATAGAAGGTGCGGCTCTTGAAGCGCAGTCCCACATTGAATAGGGTAGAGCTACCGCCACTGAGTAGCAGTTGTAGGCGGGTATTGGGGTTGGCATTGATCAGTCCCAGTTGCAGACCGTGCAGACGGTCGGCATGAAAGTTGAAGAGTCCTATCTGGAATCCCTTCATGGATGAGGCAGCCAGATTGATGAGTCCCACCTGTACGCCTGTCATCTGCTCTGCAGCGATGTTCAGCAGGGCAGAGGTTTGTAGGCCCACCGTCTCTTCAGCGTTGATGTTGAAGAGTCCGGCCAGTTGTAGGCCATAGGCGGCATCGCCATTGATGTTGCCGAGTCCGGACACTTGTATGCCCTTGGCTGCACCGTCGATGATATTCAGCAGTCCGCTGGCTATGATGCCTTCCTGCCCATCGCCCACGATGTTCACACCGCCTGTGGCCAGCAGTCCGCTGGCTTTGCCGCCCACCACATTCACCAGTCCGCTGGCAGAGAGTCCTGTGAGGTCATCTCCTATCACATTGGTGATGCCGGCAGCTTGCCAACCTCGCATGTCTTCGCCCGTCACATTGAACAAGCCACTGAGCTGCAAGCCATTCACCCCGCTCACCGTCGTACTACCCAGCACATTCAGCCCGATGCCCGTCAGTTGGTTCATCTTCGAGTTGATGCCCACGTTCAGCAGCGTCTTGCCGCTCACGGTATCAACGCCTTGCGTAGCGATGCCTGGCCATAGCGATAGGTTGATTCCCCCGATGCCGGAGGTCTGCGCATGGACCCATGTGAATGACAGGAGCGTCAGCAGTATAGTCAGCCACCTCTTCATCGGCTACTGATATAGGTTTCGTTTGATCGACTTCTTTGGTGTCTTCTCAAACTCCTCATGGTAGATGGTCACACTGTTCACCTGACAATAGGCAGGGATGCGGGCGTTTAGGTCTATGCGGTTCTGCTCCATCTGCTTGTTGATGTCGCTGTCGCTCTTTCCATCGCGGTAGGCTTGGTCGAAGTCTGGATAAACCAGAGCCGCCAGCTTCCCGTCACGTTGCACGATGATGCTCTCGGCCACATAAGGCAGGTTGTTCAGCTCAGCCTCTATCTCTTCGGGGAAGATGTTCTGTCCGTTGGCACTCAGCAGCATGTTCTTGCTGCGTCCGAGTATGGTGATGTTGCCATTGGCATCTATGGTGGCAAGGTCGCCTGTACGCAGCCAGCCGTCTTCTGTGAATGCGGCCTTGGTGGCAGTTTCGTTCCTGTAGTAGCCCAGCATCACGTTGTCGCCTCTTACCTGTATCTCGCCTGGGGTGTACAGGGGGTTGGAGGAGTCTATCCTCACTTCCATGCGGTCTATGATTTTTCCGCAGGAGCCTTCCTTGAAGCGGTCCCACTGCTCGTAGCTGATGAGCGGTCCGCACTCGGTCATGCCATAGCCCACCATGTAGCGGAAGTTGATGCGCTTGAGGAAGTGCTCCACATCCTTGTTGAGCGCAGCCCCGCCGATGATGACGCTGTGGAAGCGGCCTCCGAAGGCATCTTCCACCTTCTGGCGTATGGCTCCATATACCTTATCATTGATGAGTGGCAGGTTGAGCAGCAGCTTGACGCTGGGGGTCTCCAGCTTAGGCATCACTTCTTTCTTGATGATCTTCTCTACCACCAGAGGCACGGTTACCACCAGATTAGGCTTTATCTCACTGAATGCCTGGAAGATGATCTTCGGACTGGGCACACGGGTGAGGAAGTAGATGTGGCAGCCTACGCAGAATTCATATAGGAACTCGAAGGCTAGGCCGAAGCAGTGGGCCATGGGCAGCATGCTGACCAACTTGTCGCCCGACTTGATGGGCAGCATGTCTATGGCAAACTGCACGTTCGACCACAGGCTCCTGTAGGGCAGCATCACGCCTTTCGACTGACTGGTAGTGCCAGAGGTGTAGCTCAGCACGGCCAGTTCTTCGGTCTCGTCTTGGTGGTAGTGCACATGCTCTGGACGGAAGTTCTTGGGATATTTCTTGCCGAACTCCTCGTTCAGATGCTCGCGGGCGTAGGTCAATCGCTCTGAGCGTGACACCAAGATGGAGAAGTCGTTCACCAGGATGATGCCTTCCAACTGTGGCATCATCTCCTCGTTGAGGTTCTCCCACACGCGGTCGCCCACAAAGAGGAAGCGTGCCCCGCTATGGTTCACTATGCTGTGTATGTTGTCTGCCTTGAATTCATGCAGGATGGGCACTATCACGGCTCCATAGGTCAGCGTGGCCAGAAAAGTCACTCCCCAATGCGAACTGTTTCGTCCGCAAAGGGCTATCTTGTCGCCTTTCTTGATGCCTACGGCCTCGAACATGAGGTGGATTTTCTCTATCTTGCGCGCTACATCCTTATATTGTAGGGTGGCTCCTTTATAGTCGGTCAGGGCATCCAGGTCCCAGTTGCTCTTGATACTGGTCTCTATGAGTCGGAGGAAGCTTTTGTCCATAATTTGCACATTTTCAGTTTATGTGTGCAAAGATAAGGCATAAAAAGGAAGAAAGCAAGTAAATCGGAGTAAATGCGTTCGGAATGGGGCGACTTTATCGTTTGGGCGAACTTCTTTCGTTGAGGAAGGCTTGGAATTCTTCCTTGTAGCTGTCGCCCACAGGGATATAGGTTTTCCCGAAGACGATGCGGTTGTGTTCCACCACACGGATCTTCGATTTCTGCACGATGTAGGAGCGGTGCACACGCAGGAATCTGCTGGATGGCAGCAGTTCTTCCATGCTTTTCATGCTCATCAGTGAGAGCAGGGGCTTGTCCTGACCTTCCTCGTAGATCTTGACGTAGTCTTTCAGTCCTTCTATGTAGAGGATGTCGTCAAGCATCACCTGCACCTGCTTGTATTCGCTCTTCACGAAGATGCTGACGGGCTCGTCCGTCTCCTGCTGCTTCTGCTCCACGAGCTTGAACCATTCTTGTGCTTTCTGTGCCGCCTGCAGGAAGTTGGGGTAGGAGATGGGTTTCAGCAGATAGTCCAGGGCATTCACGCGGTAGCCGTCTATGGCATACTGGTCGAAGGCGGTGGTGAAGACGATGCGTGTCTGCGCAGGCACCATGCGTGAGAAGTCCAACCCGTTCAGCTCTGGCATCTGTATGTCCAGGAAGAGCAGGTCTGCAGGGTGGTTGGGCAGTTCGTTCATGGCTTGTATGGCACTGCTGTAGCTGCCCACCAGTTCCAGGAAGGGGGTCTTCTTCACGTAGCTTGCCATCAGGCCCAGGGCCAACGGCTCGTCGTCTATCACTGCACAACGGATATTTGCCATACTGCTTTTGTTAAGTGGGGTCAAAGATAGTGCAAGGTAAGCGGAATACCAAATTTATTTACAAAAAACACCCGTGTTCCTCAGCTCAGTGAGGGAGCTGTGTTGGTGTTTATCTCCAGAGAGGAGATGTATTCGGTGCCGTCATCAGTCAGGCCATAGTGCCATTCGTAGCTCTTCGGGTACATCAGGTCCAGACGCTTCTGCACCTGCTCCAGCCCTATGCCGCTGCCGCTCTTGTCATAGCCCACCTTCCGATGGTTGCTGTTCTTGATCTCGCAGCGCACATAGCCCAGCTTCTCACTGAAGAGTATCTTGATGTAGCTGGGTTCGGTAGGTGAGATGCCATGCTTGAAAGCGTTCTCCACCAGGGAGATGAAGATGAGCGGTGCTATCTGTGTCTGATCGTTTTCGCGCATGTCGTAGGTAGTTTCTATGGTCACGTTCGAGGCCAGACGGATGCGCATCAGGTCTATGTAGCTCTTCATGAACTCCATTTCCTTCTCCAATGTGGTGTAGTTCTGCTTGTTGTCGTAGAGCACATGACGCAGCAGTTGGCTCAGCTCCTGCACAGCCTCCTGTGCCTTGTCAGTGTCGAAGGCTATCAGGGCGTAGATGTTGTTCAGCGTGTTCAGCAGGAAGTGCGGGTTTATTTGGCTGCGCAGTTGCTGCAGCTCCGTTTCCATACGCTGCTTCTCGGCCTCGCGCTTGCTCGATTCCAACTCATTCCAGGCCTCTATCACTCTCACTATGGCTGTGATGGTAGCCACCAGAGTCATGATGAAGAAGTCGCGCCCCATGATCATGAGTATGTTCCATCGGGCTATATCGGCATTTCGTATAGGGTCGCGGTATTCGTAGGGCACACGTTCCATCCATGGCTGGAACATGCGCTCAAATTCCATTTGGTGCATCACGCCTGAGAGGAATGAGGCAATGACTATCAGTGCGAACAGGGCGATGGCATATTGCCAGAACTTGCGCTGTAGCAGCAGGCGTGGAATCAGTAGGCTGTGGTTGATGTAGAAGAATACGATGTAGATGAAGAAATAGATGGAATTTCGCCACACGTATTCAGAAAAAGGAACCTCCGACCCACCACGTGTCATCATCAGGTAGGGAAAGAAAAATGCGAAGCCCCACATCACCACGTGAATGATGATGTTGAGCAGGCTTCGTATATTTAGTTCTTTCTCGTTCATTTACTACTACTCGTATCTCAAAGCTTCGATAGGATCCAGATTAGCAGCCTTCTTGGCAGGATACCAGCCGAAGAAGATGCCGATAATCACACATACACCGAAGGCCATGATTACCGATGTGGGTGAGATAGAAACGGATATCTGGTCAACGAACATCTCCACGATGGCTCCCAGCCCGTAGCCAAGGATGATACCGATGATACCTCCCGTAAGGCAAATCAATATGGCTTCTATCAGGAACTGGCTCAGGATGTCGATGCCACGGGCACCCACTGACATACGTAGACCGATTTCCTTGGTGCGCTCGGTCACACTTACATACATGATGTTCATGATGCCGATGCCGCCTACCACCAGTGAGATGCCGGCGATGGCTGCCAATAGCATGGTCATCATACCCATGGTAGTGTCAATGGTCTCCATGATTTCTTCCATAGAGTTCATGGTGAAGTTGTTCTCATCACCGTCTTTCAGGCGGTGGTTGCGGCGCAGCACTTCCTCAATCTCGTTCATGGCAAGGTCGGTGGCTTCTTCGGTCACGGCACTGGCCTGAATGCCTTGCAAGTGGCTCTGTGAGAGCATGCGCTTCATTACGGTGGTGTAGGGAGCCAGCACAATCTCGTCTTGGTCCATACCCATGCTGTTGGTACCCTTGCTCTCCAATACGCCCACCACTTGGAACGGAATCTGGTTTACGCGGATGGTCTTCCCTATAGGATCCTCGTTGGGGAACAGGTTGTCTACGATAGTCTTACCCAGTATCACTACCTTGGCGGCTGTCTTTACGTCCTGTTCGCTAAACATTTCGCCTTCTTGCATATTCAGCTGGCGGATTTTCAGGTAGTCGGGGCTGCAACCGGTAATAGATGATGGGTAGTTGTTGTTACCTGCCACCAGCTGACCTGAGCTTGACACGCTTGGACTCACGTAGCTCACATGGCTGCACTCGTTGCGTATGGCTTCATAGTCTTCCATCTTCAGCGTCTGCATGGAACTGGCATCCATACGCTGTCCGGCACGGCGCTCACCGCCTGGGTTGATCATGATCATATTCGAACCCATCGACGAAATCTGCTCCTTGATGGAGTTTTGCGTTCCTTGGCCGAATCCCAACATGGCTATCACGGAGGCAATGCCGATGATGATGCCCAGCATAGTGAGCAATGAGCGGGTCTTGTTGTTGGCTATGGCCTTTAGTGCTATTTTAAAAAGATTCGTAATATTCATAACTTCTCAATTGTCAATTTTCAATTGTCAATTATTAATTGTTCTCGTCTGGTATCGGCAGCTCAGCCAGTGTCTTGGCAGCGTTGAGGATATTGTTGTTCACGATGTCATCCTTAATCTTCCCGTCACGCAGGGTGATGGTGCGGCTGCTGTATTGGGCAATCTCAGGATTGTGCGTCACGAAGATGATCGTGCGTCCTTCGGCATGCAGCTTCTGGAACAGTACCAAGATCTCGAATGAGGTACGGGTATCCAGGTTACCTGTGGCTTCATCGGCCAGGATCACGGCAGGGTTGTTCACCAAGGCACGGGCAATGGCCACGCGTTGCATCTGTCCACCACTCATCTGGTTGCTCTTATGTTCCAGGCGGTCGCCCAGACCCACGGCCTTCAGGGCTTCGATGGCACGGCGACGGCGCTCAGAGGCCGACACCTCGCTGTTGTACATCAGCGGCAGTTCCACGTTCTCCACAGCCGTGGTCTTAGCCAGCAGGTTGTAGTTTTGGAACACAAACCCAATCTTGCGGTTGCGCAAGATGGCACGCTGGTTGCGGCTCATGGTGCGCACGGGGGTTCCGTCGAGGATGTACTCACCGCTGGTAGGGGTGTCGAGGCAACCCAGTGTATTCAGCAAGGTACTCTTACCCGAACCTGACGTTCCCATGATGGTCACAAACTCACCCTCGTTGATGGTGAAGCTCACGCCCCGAAGGGCTCTTACCACTTCTTCCCCCACGATGAATTTGCGCTTTACGTTCTGTAGTTCTATAACTGGTTTACTCATTTCTTCTCTTTTTATTGAACATTGAACATTGACCATTGAACATTATTCCATGCGGAATGTGTTCTCAGCCAATTTCAATGTTCGTATTATTTATAATGTTCAATGGTCAATGGTCAATGTTCAATGAAATTACATTGGACCACCTGGACCTCCACCTGGACCTCCGCCTGGGCCTCCGCCTCCGCCCATCATCATGGAGTTCTGGCGTACCATCGAGGTAGCTTCGGTCACCACTTCCAGTCCTTCACTTACACCTGTGACTTCTGTAACACCGTTGCCCGACAGACCGGCAGTCACTGCATGAGCGGTATATACGGTGCCTTCCTTGGTCCAAACCTTCTGGGGAGCGTTCACGTCGTTGATCTGGGTGGCACCAATCTCAGGAGTCGGGGTGAAACGCAGGGCACGGCTTGGCACCACGATCACGTTCTGCTTCTCCTGCTTGTAGATGGTCACGTTGGCAGTCAACCTTGGCTTCAGGCGCAGGTCTGGATTTGGGGCATTAATCACCACTTCATAGGTCACTACGCTGCTGGAGGTGGTGGATGAGCTGCTCTCGCCTAAGCGAACCTGTACCACGGTGCCCTCGAATGTCTCGTCTGGATAGGCATCCACGGTGAAGGTGGCGCGTTGGCCTTCCTCTATACCGCCTATGTCAGCCTCGTCAACATCGGCAATCACACGCATCTGAGTTAGGTCAGCAGCTATATTAAATAAGGTAGGGGTGTTGAAGCCTGAGGTCACGGTCTGTCCCTCTTCCACGGCCTTGTTTATCACCACACCGTCAATGGGTGAGTAGATGGTGGCATAGGAGAGGTTGCGTTGTGCCTTGGCCAGGTTGGCACTGCTTTGCTCAAACTGAGCCTTGGCATTCTGATAGTTGTAGAGGCTCTGGTCGTACTCTTGGTCGCTGATGAGCTGCTTGTCGTGCAGCGTCTTGTTACGGTTATAGAGCTTCTCTTGATATTCATAGCTGGCTTTCGAACCGTTGTAATTGGCCTGAGAGCTGTTCAGGTCACTCATCAGGGTCACCTTGTCGATCTCAGCTATCAGCTCACCCTTCTTCACTTCCGAGTTATAGTCCACATAGATGCGGTCGATGATACCTGTCACCTGTGCACCCACTTCCACCTCTGTCACAGGCTCTATGGCACCCGTGGCGGTGATAGACTCAGAAACGTTTCCTCTGGTCACAGGAGCCGTCACGATGTTCACTCGCTGAGCGTCTGACGAACCTCCGAAGAGCCAGAAACCTATTGCCAGCACAGCCACTACGGCCACTACTGCCCAAATAATCTTCTTCTTCATAACTGTATATTTTAATCTTTTAATTTTTTAATCTTTTAATCTTGGAATGATGTCTGCATCATTCCAACGTGATGTTCTCGCCTGCATAGAACTTCAGCAGCTGCTCGTTCATGATGGCAGTGTACTTAGCCTGCAGTCTCTGCTGCTGTGCTGAGAGCAGGTTGTTGCGTTCCTGCAGCAGCTCGATGGTATTCTTCATACCCAGGTTGAACTGTTCCTGCGTCATGTCATAGCTGGTCTGCGAGCTCTCCAAGTTGGCACTGGCAGCCACATACTGCTTCTGAGCCGTGTTGGCGTTCTGCCACAAGTTCTCAATGTTTCTGTACAGCGTCTTCTGTGCATCCTGCAGCGCCAGCTCCTGCTGGTTCTTCTGGATCTTCGCCTTCTGGATGTTGCTCTTTGTCTGGCGCTTGTCGAAGATTGGGATGCTCAGGTTCAGGCTGATGTTGTTGCTCTCATTCTTCTTCACCTGCTGGCCCAGTCCGGTGTTGATACCGCTCATGGCGTTGGTACCGGCATTGGCGCTCATGCTCAGTGATGGCAGGTAGCCTGCTTTCTGAATCTTGATGTTCAGGTCGGCTGCATCGATGTTCTTCTGAGCCGACAGGATTTCAGGACGGTTCACCAGGGCAGTCATATACACATCATTCTTATCAGGGAGCAGCGAGAGCACATTCTCATCGCTCAGCTCAGGCATGTAGATGTCCATCTCCTCGTCGCCCTCGATCTCCAAGAGCTGCTTCAGCTGCAGTTTGTAGTCTATCAGCTGTGCCTCTACGTTCACCAGCGAGTACTCATCCTGGCTCACCTGCGTCTGCAGCTGTGCCAGATCCACCTTAGAGATGCTACCAGCCTCGAACATCTGCCGACCGCGTTCCAGATTGGCCTTGCTCAGTTCCAAGTTGGCCTCGTTCACCTTCACAGCCTCTGCAGAGTAGAGAATCTGGATATACATCTGCGTGATGTTCTGAATAATGGTGTTCTCGCTCTCCTCCACGTTCAGGTCGCTGATCTCTGCGTTCACTTCGTTCTGTCTCAGCGTGTTCATACGTTTGCCGTTGAACAGTGTCCAGTTCAGGTTCACGCTGGCATTGCTGCTGTAAGATGTCTTGTTAGAGGTAGCAGAGATACCCTCACCCGTGAAGCTCATGGAGCTCTGTGCCCAAGGGCTGTTGCGCAAGCTTCCGCTCAGACTACCAGTGATGCTGGGCAGGAAGTCGGCCTTGGCGGTCAACACGTCGATATCGCTGCTGGCAGCGGTCAGGCGGTTGCGGCGGATGGTGATATTCTGCTCCAGTGCATAGTCTATGCAGCTCTGCAGGGTCCATTGCTGAGGCCGCACGGTCTGTGTCGTGCCTTCGCTCGCGGCTTGCTCCGTGCTCACTTCCTGAGCCATCAGTGTGCTTCCGCACAGCAGGCAAGCCATCATCCATGTCATTCTTTTTGCCTTCATATTCTAATCCTTTTTAATTGTTATCTGTTTGGCGTTATTTTTTCTGAGCACAAAGATAGGGCTGTCTGCCTTCCTGTAAAAACAGAATCGACAAACAGCCCTTTTTTATCGACGAATCGCCTCAATGTTTAACGTTTAATGTTTAATGTTTAATGTTTAATGTTTAATGTTCTCACCCTCCTCCTATTCCCACATGGCCTCACCGCCAAGTGAATCCAATAGCTGCCACGCGCATTGTGTTCCAGCAACAGCTCGTCGAAGTCCGCCTTGCGCTCATCACTAATATCCAGTAGCAGTACTGCATAGCGCAGTGCCTGCTCCAAGCCCACAGCTCGGATGTCCACGGCACAACCCGCGAGGTGATTACTGTTGGCAGCCCCGCCCACAGCCTTGTTCACCGCCACCGAGCGGTACCCACTACTGATGATGATAGGCTCCACATCACGTGAGGTGGTATAGTCCTCTCCCTTCTCCAGCACATACCGCTTATTATATGCCTCTCGCAATGGCTCTAGCCACTCCAAGCACAATAGTCTCAGATTCTCCCTGTGCAGGGGCAGGGGAGTATTCCCCTCCGCCGTCCGCACCATTGTCTTACAAAGTTCCTCCAATGTAAAATGTTCCGATAATTTTTCCATTTCCAATCTTTTAATTTTTGAATGTCGCATGTTGCATGTCGCACTTGGGCGAAGCCGTAATGTTTAACGTTTAATGTTTAACGTTCACATCATTGCCCTTCCCGTTTTCCGATAGATGCCCTTCCGCTTCGCCGTGCCACACTTTTCTATAAGGTGATCCTCCATCAGTCGGGCCGTGCGAGTTCTGGCAGTAGCCTCGCTGTTCAGACCGAAGCAGCGCATCACATCCTCTGTGGTAAATTTCTCTGGTAACATTGCGAACCCATCGAATGTCTTCTGTCTGCGCTGCACATTGACTGAGGCATCACGCAGCTTGTTGTCGAAATAAGCTTCTGCCATCGCTCCGAAGTAGTGCTTCTGACAGGCGAACTGCATATTGACGATTAGCTCTGCGAGCTGCCAGTCGATATCGTCTGTCTCAAACGTGCCACACCAGTAGTCGCCTTCCTGCTGCATGGCATCCCAGTGACGCATCACGATGAAAGGCGCAGCAAAGTTGAGTCCATGATAAGCACAGCGCTTCAGCAGCATCTCGTCAGCACGACTTTCATTGTCCTTGGCGTCAGCCATGCGGCGAGCTGTCCATTCGTAGAGTTCATCCACAATCTTCTGAACTGAGAGTTCGCCTTTCATGCGATCCAGCTTGAATGCCCAATCTTTCAGACGTGCGTCGCTGTCATAGTCCACCGTACGTTCACGACTCATCATCTCGAAGTTCGTGCTGGGGAGAGGAATGCAGGTAAGGCGAGTAGCGAGGCCACTTCCAAAGTTCTGCTCATTCACTTTCTTCTTCAAGGCCAATGGTGTACCCGTATAGACATAGTTCCAAGTCACGTAAAAGTCCTGCATCACGCTGTCCACATTCGAGTATGCCTGACCATCCTCTTCATTGTGGAACGCCTTTAGTTCCAATGAAATCTTGTCTATCCAAGAACCACCCTTTTGAATAGAGAGCGTATTATCCAGCTCCGTATCAAAGGTCACCATGTGCAGCTGCATTTCCTCACCATCCACGGTCTCTACTGCATTCACCATATCCTGGATAAACTGAGCATTTGAAGTACGTGCAGGATGCACGCGAACAACCACTTTAGGCTTCTTAGGCTTCTCCTTATTCGCCCCCTTCGTCTTCATCAGCTCTCGATAGGCGTTAATGGCAGCCTTGCCAGCCTTATCAGCTGCGAAGATAGGCGCCATCAGCAGCTTGTAGAGCCTTGTAGCAAATGACTTACCACTTGCTGGGTCGCCCACGATAATCGTAGAGCTATTCAGTCGCCTAAGTTCCTCAGGACGATGGTAAAAACGATACGTGCAGCGTGTCATCAGTGTCATCAGGAAGCTACCTGCCACGAACAGCGCAGCTGGAAACTGAGAAGGCTTCAATCCACGGCAAATATCAGAGAGAATTGGGAACTGCGGAAATAGTTTCTCTATTTCCTTGCCCCAGTTCTCTAATGAAGAATTAAGAGTGAATAGTGAAGAATTTTGCTGCACAGCGTCATCCGCATGGCCATTGTCAATTGTCAATTGTGAATTGTGAATTGATTCAAGCACCGCTTGAATCTCTCTCGTCTTTCCTCTTGGCTGGTCTTTCGTGGCACTATTGATAATGCTCACCATCTCCTGCTCAGAGAGGCCAAATCGAGGCATGATCTGTAGCAGTAGGTCTGGGCGATTGTCGCAGATGGTACGGAGGTGTACTGCCAGACGATGCAATGACGTATTGCGTTCTCCCTCTGCTGGCTCACCCCCTTGCTGCTTCCACCACTCAGCGATGATGTCTGCGTAGGGCGTTCCCTTGAAGGACAAAGGAGAGATTGAGAGATTGGGAGATGGAGAAATTGAGAGATTAGGCTGCGCGGAGGAAGATTCTTCATTCTTCATTCTTAATTCTTCATTTACCAAGCCTCCCTGCGAATGCCCATTCCTATACTCCTCTTCATAGAGTTTAGCAAACTCCTTATCCTCATACGTGAACAGCTGCTTATCAAGGTAAGCTATATCTTCTTCCTTGCAGATGAACGACATGCGTGAAGCATCCTTGCAGCTTTCATCCACCACCACATCGAGCAGCTGTGCCATAGCATGCTGATTGTCAATCAGATTGCCCCACTGAGGGCGAGCGATGAACACCACCTTAATGCCATGCCCAGAGGGCGTGATGTAGATAAACAAGATGCCAAGTTCAGCAAAGTTGTACGTCTTACGCCAATGCTCTATGACTTCCAGCGGATTCTCCACATGGTCGATGTCCATCACTACCAAACCTGTTAGCTTAGTGGCAGCCTGCTTGCGCCAAGCGCCCACTTTTCCACTCTTAGAAGTGGTCTCGTCAAACGTAGCCTGAAAGATAAATGCAGGCAGACGACGTTTCAGTTTGGCATCGCCTGACTGACGGAACCCGTCAATCAGTGCGCTGCTCTCCTTATCTCTCACCAGCTGGTAGAAGGTTTCTTCATCCACTGGCAAAGTCGGTTCAAAAAGTTTTCTTTGATAACTAAACATGATGTTCTTTCTTTTTATTGAGATATTGAGAAATTGAGAGATTGAGATATTACCATCCGGATGGTTTAATGCTGCGCAGCCTAATTTCTCAATCTCTCCATCTCTCAATCTCTCAATTTTTTATTCTCCTCAGTCTAAACTCCATTTCCCACAGGTGGCAGCAGAAGGTCTGACCCACTTTGAGTTGCATCTTCGTGCATACGCGCGTACCTTCTTTATCTATGTACTTGTGCAGGCACGAGGCACACATCTTCTTCACCTTCACACCGTGGATATTTCTCGTCACCTCAGGCATAGCGTCAGCGTTTGATAAGAGATACTATCAGGTCACGTCCCTTGTCTGTCCACACGAGGTATGTGCGCGACTTCTGCTTGCCCTCGCGGGAGTAGTAGAAGAACAGGCGGTCTTGCGCCAGCCCACGTCCTTCATAGTCGGGTGTGAGGCGGAACTGGCCGCGCTGCCAACGCTGGATGTGCTGGTCGGTCAGGAAGCTGTTCAGGTCGTGGGCCTCCAAGCCTAAGGCATGGGCGATGTCGGTGGTGGTGATGCAGCCGTCGGCGTTCTGGTTGTTGTGCCTCAGTTCCTGTCCCACGATGCGCTCAGCCTCAATCAGCACCTCCTCATCGCTCGCCAGCAAGGGTTGCAGGGCAGTCGCCTGCAGACGCTCCGTCTCCAACTGCTCCCAGCGCAGCACCAGTCGGGCGCGGGCCTCGTCATTGAACTTCGTGGCCACGTACAGGCACTCTGTCTTGGTGAGAGAGTAGCAAGGGCGCAGCTGTCCTTTCTGGTCGGTGTAGTCAACCAACGCAAATTTGCACCCGTTGACCGCCTGCCAGGCATCCTCCATGGTTCTGATGGCACGCATCAGGTCGGCATGTCTTTTTCCCGTCACCTCGGCAATCTCCAGTGAAGTCATACGCTGGTCGCTGCCGTTCGTTGTTCTCTTTACGATGTTCGTTCTCATTATTTATATATTTTGAGATTCTTGCCACGGCGGTGGGTCTGGTCATCATTGCCTGCCCTCCCCGCTGGGCTTCTGAGCACGAAATTAGCGACTCTCCAGCACCTGCTGCCCGCTGGTAGAAGAATGGTAATGGTTTGGTAGAGCATTGGTAAAGTATTAACTTCGCGGCGAATTTCAAATAATTAAAGTATGAAGAAAGAAAAAGCTGAAGACGCACTGCAAGAGCAGATTGCGCAGTTGGAGGCCGAGAAGGCCGAGTTGAAGAACCGAGTAGAAATGCTGGAGGCTGAAAATGCCAGTTTAAGGGCCGAGAAGGAGCAGGAGAAACAGCTGCTGGCCACGGAGGGACACCGCTTCTCTACGAAGCGCCTCACCGACTATGGCAACGAGCGTCCCTCATGGGAGGAGGGGAGAACCGTTCAGAGCATGTGCAGCAGTCTCCTGTTGGGAGAGAGTTGTTCGCCAGAAGAGATTGAGATGGTGGAGAGCATGTCGAGGAAGTTCAACGAGCGGAATGCTCCTAAGCCCGTGGTGGTGCCGATGGCCGCAGACAGGGCGAAGGCTCCCGCCTATACCGATGCGCAGGTGGCACGCGCCATCACCGCTATCTGCGGTAAGGGTAAGCCGCTGGATGCCAAGCGTAAGTGGGCAGCGGTGTATTGGTACCTGCGTTGGGAGGCCAACTACCCTGTGTCTGTGCCCGACTTCTGCAGGCGCATAGCCACCCTGCCATGGCAGGCAGATCTGCCTTTCCGCTGTGACTACGTCAGCATCCGTCATGATGCCACGGCGCTGTTCATGAATCAGGATGCCCGTCAGGTAGATCTTGTGAAGCCCGGCAATACCGAGCGTGCGCTCTACCAAGAGTGCCGCCACATCGTGCTGGCTCTGGCGCAGGAGCTGGAGAAAGCCGCTAAGGCGTAATGCAATAATCCCCGAACTCTTGAGGTTCGGGGATTGGATTTATTCTTCTGCCTTTACGTATGTGACGGTGAAGGCACGACATCTACGTTCTTCTTGCCGGATACTGCCTAAGGAGAAACGGTCGAACTTCTCAAAAACATCAAGTCCGCGAGATAATAGAATTTTCCATCCATTATCAAGGGAAATCCATCTGTCATGGTCTGCCTTAAAGTCGTAAGTGAAGGTAATTCCATAACTTTGAAGCTCATCTGTTAGAGAATCAAAGATGTCAATCACTTCAGGAATCTTATCATCTTCATTCTGAGTACTAACGTGGATTTGCAATTCCTCAGAGTGAATACTTTCTTCACGAATTGTTTGGATAAGTTCTATCAGATTGTCAATCTGGAATGGCGCACGGATATATGGATCTACGATTTCTATTCTGTGTGCAGAGCGGAAATATTCACCAAACAATGACTTATATGTGATACCCTTTTGGTTCATCCTTATATTAACAAGTCCTTCTCTGAGGCAGCATATCCTTGGCCTGTGTTTGGATGGCCCTGTTGTTTTGGGAGTCTGATTGTCATCCTCAGCATGGGCGGCGTTTGTCGTTGCGTTCTCCAGTTCCTCCAGTGTCCATACTTTGACCTTCTCGTTAGTCTTGACTTTCACATACTCGAATCTAGCAGGCTCAGCTCTAAAAGTCTCATCGATGATATAAAGTTGATCCTTAACGCGCTTACGGCTCTCAGCTGCAAAATCTACAAGTTCGTATGCCTCTTCTTCCGTCATCATTCCATCAGGATAAAGCAGTTTCATCATGCCAGAAAAGGTCTTGCGTATGGCCAAGTGGTCACGTTCAGATAAAGAACCGTTGAACTTTGCATATTCCTTCAAGATACCAGTCCTGTCCATGTTGCGCATTTCATGCAATACGGCGGCTATATAGTCTGTAATCAGACCATATCCTTTAGAAAAGCTATCTTTCTTCAGCATTTTGATTTCCCATCCAGGATTATATAGATGAATTCGGTCTAAGAAGGCACCTTTTATGAAAGATATTGGAATAGACTCAAACAAATGTGTGTTCTTAAGCATGTAGGGAACAGTATGCTTTGTATTTCCAACGAAGCTCATTGAAGCACTGGCCTCATGGGTCCCCTTGCCACGGTTGAACGACTTGTTGGCCAGATAGTTCTGCATGGTGTCAATTAGCACCGCATCCACAGAACGACCCTTTTGTTGCTCAAACTCATCCCAGGCCACAACATCCCAATATCCTACAAGTCCTAATTCCTCTCGTTTGCCAGACATTCTGACGAACAGACGTGCTGAGGTTACATCGCCACCACTGACAAGCACACCGTAAGGCGATAACTCTTGGAAGACATGACTCTTACCTGTACCCTTTGGGCCAAGTTCTACAAAGTTGAAGTTGTTTTCGACATGAGGTAGCAAGCGAGCCAGTGTAATGAACTTCTCACGGCGGTTCATCTGCTCTGGGTTTAGACCCACGGTATGCATCATGAAGTCTATCCATTCATCTGTCGTGAAATGTTGTCTTTGTTCAATGAAGTCCTGCACATTGATGTTAGAAATTTGGATAGGTTTCAGCGTCTGGATGTCCCAGCGTACTTTGATGTCCTCACCTTGTAAATAACCGATAGTGACAATACACCAAACACCGTTTCCCGATAGTAATTTCGGATTGGCTTTTACATACTGAGTACCAATAGGTACATGAGTCAGTCCGAGGTTTGCAAACTCGGCTTCATACAGATCAGCTCTCTCATTCAAGGTGACAGAAATCTTATCGATGACACGATAACGGCCTGCTTCACGAATCTTTCCCTTGACAGATTCCGCTTCTGCACGATGCACATAATTATTCTGTATTACCTGCTTCACTTTCTCCAATCCCTGTTCAATGGCTTCTTCATCGTCTGTAGCACAATACTGACCTAATAGATATTCCAAAACATAAGTAGGTACAGGCAGACCTCCTTTTACTTGGAAAGCAAGGTCTTTTCTGACCACCTTGCCAATGAAGGCATTCATTATTTTCTCTTGTAGTGTCATATCGTTATGGATTTAAAAATCTTGTTCAATCATAGTATTATTCTTTACCGTCTCTTTTATCAGAGGATTTAGCCTGTCTTCTGCATCATAGATGCGCAATTGAAGAACACTTGATGATACAGACTTATTCAGATTCAGGCTCACCTCGAACACACGGTTATTCAGGTTCGTTGCATCAGGACTATTCAACAGCAGCTCCTTTTCTGCAGTTACAGGATCGTCACCATTGAATACCTGACATACTACTTTGCGCTCCATTATGGTCATAGAAACTGCTTCAGACTGGATGATATGGAATTTCAGGCGGCTACTCACCATGTTCAAGTTATGACTCATGAGCGATAATCCCACTTTTTCTGTCTTGTCTGTTCTTCTTTGGCTACTCCTGATTACTGGAATCAACATTTCTTGAAGTGCAGCACCTCCATGGGTAAAGTTATATCCTCCTGGGGCTGCCAGCCTATTGGTTCCTATGGGCACAGCAACATAGGTTGGCGTAGGTGCAGATATGCCAGAGACCTTTTCCAATGGAAATTTAGCTATCCCCTCAACTTCTGCCATACTATTAGTCAGGTAATATCTCGTCTTCTTTTCTATTGAAGAATCGCTGATGCTATGCTTGTCTTTTTCTTCAAAATGTATGTCATTGTATATGAATCCATGGTCGGCGGTTACTACTACATTAGTTACATTCCATGTAGCATGAAGTCTTTTAACCAATACCGACAACTGATTGATTGCTGTTCGGCAGGAACGTATGATTTCAAAGGGATTTTGAGGGTGGCTGTTTTCATCGATCACATCATGGAAAATGTAGACAAGTGGCCGCTTAAACAGTTCACGGTTACTGGTCTGATCCCCATTCATCACATCTTCGTACTTTATGCAGACAGCTCCGTCTCTATATCTAGATAAAAGGGCTGTCCTTTGTTCGGTTGTTGTCAGCACCTGACCATCAACCACCAAGTCAGCACCTTGAAGTTCCAATGTCCTATGTGGAAGCAATGCCGTCTTACAATATTTGGTTTCTGTAGGTAGCATAGCTTTATATGCCATCAGTTTTGCTATATGCTTTTCTTTTGCCAGTTCTTGCATCAATTCTGCTGCCACTTCATAGCGAAGGGCATCTGAGATAATAATGACTTGTTTTGCATTCGGTTCACTTTCCCTATTGTAGAAATCTTCTTGTTTGCCTATTGACAGGCTCTCAAATAAATCATCACGTTCTCTTACACAAGTCAGCCATTCCAGATTAAGTACATTAACCAGCTTTGCATAATCTTGATCCAACTGGTTCTTTGTGTCATTGATAGTCTGCTCAATGGGATTCTCCTTCGTTATCAAATCATGGTATGCCTCCAATGAATGCCTGTAGAACATATCAGCAAGATAAAGCTCATTGACATACAACTGAACGTATTCTTCAGGTGTATTTAGTTTCATAGTACCAACAGCCTTGACCTTCTCATAGTAGAGCGCAACCTGTTCGATGAACTTAATGACAACCTGAATGTCAGCCTGTGCGGAGAACTTCATGGTAAGATTGCGCATTCGGTCATTCACTTCGTCTGGTTCTGTCATGAGTTTCTTTTCAAGAATTTCTTTTAGGATAGGCCAACAAAGAGCTTCTGGCATATAATTGTACTGTGCATCTATGCCATAAGTGCTAATGATTTCTTCTTCCTTGATGTCACTGCCAAGTTCTTTCATAGCCTGACTGAATTTCTCAGACCACTGGCGACTTTGTAGGCCATATTCATAGATTTTGTTCTGGCCTTCGAGCATCATTGGGTTCTTAATCTTGTATTTTGTATAGTTGTCCCCTTTTGCAACATCCAGCAACTGTGTGATGCTGTTATACTTCAAGCACTCAGCCACCTCCTTCATCTTCTGCTCTGAGTTAGGATTATAGGTTCTGTCAAAAAGTCGCTTCAGTTTGGCATCCACAGCTTTCTTGGCATCCAGATTTTTGGAAAGGCGAAGGAAGAAATCGTTTCGTTTCTTCTCTTCGGAGTTCATTCCGAGTATAAGCATACGGACAATGATAGCTTCCCAATCCAACAGTTTCTTCTCACCAAGGTACGAAGAAATAAAGGCTCTACATACTAAGTCCTCACTGAAAGTCTCTGGTGTCAGATGCCCTGTCAGCATCGTGCTTATCTTGGTGGATTGCATTTCACTGACATTATTCTTGATGAACAAACGGAACTTTTCTGGAAGATTATATTGCTGCATAAAACTCTCGTAGTCATCCTCCTTAAACTCCATGTTAGCTTTGAGCATATCCAGCAATGGAAACTTCAGCATTTGTTCCTCAGTATGTGGATAGGTGCCATCTGTGAACAGGAGAACAACATTCTTATCCTTCCAAGTATTCTCTATTGCATACTTGACGTTGAACCATGCACCATCAAATACCTTATATATATAATTGTCTTTCCACTCTACCATTTCCAACTCAGTGAAGTTAATATTCAACTTATCGAAGATGAACAGAACGTGTAGTTGTGGATTACGTTCAAAATAACTATATATTCTTTCTTGTACCATATACTTTAATTCCTTTCTTTAATGGTCACAATCCATTTTCCATTTTTACGTCCACCTTCTCTGCGCAATAGCCCAAGTTCTTGCAGACGGCCAAGTATATACTGAATACCATCCGAAGTTATATCATTATGAATCAACATCAACTCTTTACGAGTCAAGTTCCCGTTATCATTCAGTTCTAACAAGATCTGTAATTGGTTTTTTGATAATTCAATATGATTCTCTGACAGATAGGCTTCGATTTCCTTTTGTGTAGCCTTTTGTGTAGTGGATTCACTCTTTTGTGTAGTGTTTTGTGTAGTGGATTCACCCTTTTGTGTAGTCTTCCAGAACACAATCTTCACGGTATAGCCGTCTGACTGGTATTCGGGTTCAGGGAGGCCCTGTTCGCGACAGAGGTCTATCATGCGACGGACTCCTGTACACATGCCCTCTTTCAACTCACCCGTCGATTTCTTCAGTTCGAGGGTGCGATGCTCGTCTTCTGCTATCAGTTTCTTTATGTCGTCTATTGTCATATCAAAATAAATCTTCCAACGTACATGATAGACACATCAGGTTCTCAATGGAATATGCATAGGTCTGTAGTAGGTACTTATTACCGCTTATGGTCTTACCCGCATCAGTATAGTCAGAAAGGATCCAATCATAATCGCTATCAACACAACCTATATGCCATGCATTGAAGTCTGCCGATGCATTGATAATCTGTGATTTTCCTTTTCCTGTCCGCTCGGAACTGCCATCTTCATTAAGAATTGTATGATAAGGATCGAAGTGGAACTCTTTTCCCGGACACAATTCCTCAAGGAGGTCACTCCAGAAATCCCTGTCGATCGTGTCTTCCACCTCAACAGTAACTCTATTAGGGTTACCTGTCAATATTGATGCATTTTCCGAATAGGTAGGATTAAACCCACTTTCAAGTGTTGCCATAATTCCTCCTTATTTCTTGATGAGTTGATTTACTTCCTTCACCTTGTTATGCCAGCCTGTAATGACACTGGGGGCATGGGTGGAAAGAATGATTTGCATATTGGGGTTTAACTCATGCAGTTCCTTGACCAAAATCTCCTTCCAGTCTATGTGCATACTAAGGTCTGGCTCATCCATGAAGAATATGCATGGCTTCTGGTTTGTATTGCTAACCATCAACAGCAGAAGAAACAACTGTTTTTCACCCATAGAAAGCCCATCAGTACCTACAACTTTTCCATTCTTTGTGAATGCAAATGAGCTATTAAAGGGTTTGTCATAATCAATGAAGAATTGCTCTAAAGACCTGTATATTTTCTTATACATAAGCACATATTCAGAACGTTTTTCCTCGTCACTATCAGGTGAGTCCACGAAATATTCCATCATTTGAGAGAAATTCTTATTGCGGATATTTATCTGCTTATCAATCATTGCATCAAGCGTAGTAATACCAGTATTTAATATATACTTTTGGCTCTGCAAATCTTTTATAAGTTCCCTCGTTTCTTTCTCAAAAGAATTAATTAGGAACACTTGGCTAGATTCCTTGAATTCATTGAAATCACATTTACGCCCTTTGCTATCAAATAAATTCACTGCACCAATTCTAAATGTTCCTTCGTTGTTGGTTAAATAATCTTCATTTATGCCAGACTTTTTCCATTCCAATCTCCAGTCATTATTAAGCAGCAGATTTACAGAACCAAAAATGGCAGAAAATCTTTTATCTAAAGACTCATTAATCATACCAGAACTCATCATCAAGTAACAAAGTCTGAACAATGAGGACTTACCACTACCATTCTTACCACCCAGAATATTTACGACTGGGTCAAGATTCCACTCGAAGTTTCCGCGTCCGAAGTAATCCTTAATCTCAATTTTCTTAATTGTAACCATATCTATTTCTTTTTTTTATTTATTCTACTTTATCTTTGACAATACATCGCCGAACTTGGCGTAGTTGACTACTACGCCATCGTCGAGGTCGAAAGCGATGGCTTGTTCGGCTATGACCTGGAGGCGTTCGTGGTACTCGCGGCACTCGTCGAGGGCCTTCTGGAAGT